>Ga0308157_10000191_pt1 | contig 249882 bp, 202 predicted proteins | sample PhyBR1_FD_201035 | JGI IMG/M metagenome (GOLD analysis project Ga0308157, IMG submission 201035) | Phyllosphere microbial communities from UC Gill Tract Community Farm, Albany, California, United States - DLSLB.R1 | ecosystem: Host-associated > Plants > Phyllosphere > Unclassified | place... | reverse complement strand
CCGATCAACGGCCTGAACTTCGTCGACTGCCTGAAGCTGTTCAACGAAGACCCGCAGACCGAAGGCATCATCATGGTTGGCGAAATCGGCGGCGACGCTGAAGAGGCCGGTGCCGAGTACATCAAGCAGTTCGTGAAGAAGCCGGTTGTGGGCTTCATCGCCGGCGCGTCGGCTCCGGCCGGCAAGCGCATGGGCCACGCCGGTGCGATCGCATCGGGCGGCAAGGGCACGGCGGAAGGCAAGTTCGCGGCGATGGAAGCCGCTGGCGTTGTCACCGTCCGCTCGCCGGGCGACCTGGGCGCTGCGATTGCGAAGCTGGTCAAGTAAGACTGCGCTTCAGTGATTCGAGAGAGGCCACCTTCGGGTGGCCTTTCTTGTTTTGGGGTTGGGGGAGAAGGGCGGGAGCTGATGGCAAAGCCAAAGCCAAAGCCAAAGCCAAAGCAGGAGCTTGCCCTCACCCCTACCCCTCTCCCGCAGGCGGGAGAGGGGACAGCAACTGCGACAGCGAGGAGCACAGCCGAAGCCGAAGCCAAAGCCAAAACCAAAACCGAAGCCAAAACCAAAACCGAAGCCAAAGGCAAAGCCAAAGGCAAAGCCCGAAGCCCGCAGTTCGAAGCATCGGACCGCGTCACTCTCAAAATTTCCAGCTAAACGTGCCACCCATCCAAGCGGCAGCGGCTTCTTCGGCTTCTCCCGCTGCATTTGAGGCAGCCCCGGTGTTTGGCTTTTAGGCCCCGCCTTAGCTCTATCTCTATCCCGAGCTCCGGTTCCGACATCAAATCTGGATCTCGTTGTGGCTGTAGCTGTGGCTTTGGCTTCGGCTTTGGCCTGTGCTTTGTGCACTTGCTGTCCCCTCTCCCGCTTGCGGGAGAGGGGTAGGGGTGAGGGCAAGCTCCTGCCTTTGCTTCCCTGCCTCTGCCTCATATCGCCAACGCAACGGGAATCCCCCCGGCCGACGGCTTGGTTTTCCCGATTCCAACCGGTGGTCCCACCGGCAATCGTCTTCTAATCAGGAGGCGACCATGCGCAAAGGCAGTAAAACCAGCAGCGCCCGTGCCCTGCGCCGGCGCATGACCGAGGCCGAGCGGCGCATCTGGTACTTCCTCAGGGGCCGCCACCTGGCTGACTTCAAGTTCCGCCGCCAACACCCCATCGGCCCTTATGTCGTGGATTTCGTGTGTCTGGCGCACAAACTGGTGATCGAACTGGACGGCAGCCAGCACGCCACCGACCCCAATGACCTGCGCCGTGACGCCTTCCTGCACCGCAGCGGCTACCGTGTGCTGCGCTTCTGGAATAATGAAGCCCTGAGCCACACTGCCGCGGTTTGTGAAAGCATCCTGCGTGCAGCGTCGGTAATACCAAGCCCCCGCAGGGTGCGGGGCCAAGCAGAAGGTTGTTGATATGTCCGAATCGCTACGCATCGCCCTGGCCCAGTTTGATTTCCCGGTCGGGGACGTGGACGGCAACGTCAGCCGCATCATCGAGTTGATGCATGAGGCGCGCGACGAGTACGGGGCCGACGTGGTGTTGTTCCCGGAACTGGCGGTTAGCGGCTATCCGCCCGAGGACCTGCTGATGCGACCGGGGTTCCTGCGCGACTGCGAGCAGGCGTTGGGGCGCATTGCCGCGGAAGCCAAGGACATCGTGGCGGTGGTGGGCTGGCCGCAGAGCGCTGGTGCAGTGGTCTACAACGCGGCCAGCGTGCTGCGTGATGGCGCGGTGGAGACCACCTACCGCAAACGCGAGTTGCCCAACTACGCGGTGTTCGACGAGCGCCGCTACTTCGATGTGGACCCCGACGGCGGCAATTGCGTGTTCCAGGTCAACGGGGTCTCGGTTGGCCTGGTCATCTGCGAGGACCTGTGGTTCCCCGAGCCGCTGGCCGCCACCGCCAAGGCTGGGGCGGAGCTGGTGCTGGTACCCAACGCGTCCCCCTATGAGCGTGGCAAGCATGCCCAGCGTGATGCGCTGTTGGCCGAACGCAGCCGCGAAAGCGGCGTGGCAATCGCCTACGTCAACACCATCGGCGGGCAAGATGCGGTGGTGTTTGACGGCGCTTCGGTGGTTGCCGATGGCGATGGCACGGTACACCCGGCAGCCGTGGCCTTCACCGAGGAAATGCTGGTCGTTGAGTACAACGTCGCCGGCCGCAGCTTCATGCCGCTGCGCTGGATCGACGACGGTGACGAAAGCATGGACGCGTTGGCGTGGCGTTCGGTCACCCGGGGCATCCAGGATTACTGCCGCAAGAATGGCTTCGGCAAGGTCTGGCTGGGGCTGTCCGGCGGCATCGACTCGGCGCTGGTGCTGGCGCTGGCGGTAGATGCGTTGGGGGCCGAGAACGTCACCGCGGTCAGCCTGCCCTCGCGCTACACCGCCGACCTGTCCAATGACCTGGCGGTGGAGCAATGCCGCGCGCTGGGGGTGAAGCTGGAAACGGTGCCGATTGAACCGGCATTCAAGGGGTTGATGGAATCCCTGTCGGCCATGTTCGAAGGGCAGGCAGCGGATGTGACCGAGGAAAACCTGCAGTCGCGCAGTCGAGGCGTGATCCTGATGGCGCTGAGCAACAAGTTCGGTGGCCTGCTGCTGACCACCGGCAACAAGAGCGAGTACGCGGTGGGCTATGCCACCATCTATGGCGACATGTGCGGTGGTTATGCGCCGCTGAAGGATCTGTACAAGACCGAGGTCTACGGCCTGTCCAAGTGGCGCAATACGGTAGGCGGTGCGCCCGTGATCCCGCCGGCGGTGATCGCGCGTGCGCCATCGGCGGAACTGCGTGACAACCAGACCGACCAGGACTCACTGCCCGCCTACGACGTGCTGGACGGCATCCTCTACCGCTACATCGACCAGGAGCAGTCGCGCGATGACGTGATTGCGGCCGGCTATGCGCCGGACGTGGTGGACCGCGTACTCAAGCTGGTGCGCATCAGCGAGTGGAAGCGTCACCAGGCGGCCCCCGGGCCCAAGGTGTCCCGGCGCGCGTTCGGGCGGGAGCGCCGCTACCCGATCACCAATGGTTATCGCGGTTGACCAGCGCAGGAAAAGGGAAGGGGCCGGGAGGCCCCTTCTTTTTGGCTACGGGAAGCAGGGCCCGTGTGGTTGCCCCTTGCCAATACTTGTGTCGGGCCCTGACATGCACGGCCAAATGCTTGGCAAGTCACCACGCCACTATCGAGGCACAAGAAAACATCGAATCGAATCTCTCTCCCTGCCACTGCCCCAAGCGGTGGCAATTTTTTTGGCACCCCGGAGACGTTGGCCACGGGAAGCTCGTGGAACATCGGGGGCTGTGCGTGCAAGCCGGGCGCGGTGAAAGGGACGCCCCGCCAACTGGCGATTCCCCCCCAATGCCGTATGCCGCCCTCGCGCCGTTGGGGCCCCCGGCGTTGCACTCAAATCGGCCCAAACAAGAAGGGGCCCCATCGGGGCCCCTTGCGGTGTCTTGCTTTGCAGCTGATTACTTGTTGCGGCTCATGGTCGCGTTGCTCTGGCCGGTGGCAACCGACTTTTCGCCGGCGAACGGGTTGAGCTTGCGGATCATCCACGGGTACTTCGGCCAGTTGCCGGCCAGCCACGGGTGGTCAGGCTGGTTCAGCTCGAGCACGCGACGGGCGTCGTCGGCCAGGGTCTTGTTGCCCAGGTGGGTATAGGCCTCGCCAAGGATGGCCACGGCGTCGTACTGGAACGCGCTCTGCGGATAGGTTTCCAGCAGGTAGTTGGCGCGGCCGGCGGCCGATACCCAGGCGCCACGACGAGCGTAATACAGGGCATTGTCCAGCTCGTGCTGGGCGAACACGTCACGCAGCTCGACCATGCGCTGGCGCGCATCGGCGGCGTAGCGGCTGTTCGGGTAGCGCTCGGTGACGATGTTGAAATCGGCATAGGCCTGGCGCGGGGTCGACAGATCGCGACGGCTCGGGTCCAGCGACCATACGCGGCGCAGGAAAACCGTATCGCGGTTGCCGTTGGCCAGGCCACGCAGGTAGTACAGGTAGGCGATGTTGCGGTGGGTCGGGTAGGTACGGATGAAGCGGTCGATGCTCGACACGGCGTCATCGTTCTTGCCGGCCTTGTACTGGGCGTAGGCGCTTTCGATCATCGCCTGCTCGGTGTACGGGCCGTACGGATACTGCGCAATCAGGCGCCGGAAGCTGGTTTCGGCACCGGACCAGTTGCCGCCCTCCATCAGCTTGTGGCTCTTTTCATAGAGCTGTTCGACCGGCGCGCCTTCATCGGCGTCCTTCTTGGCGCCGCGGTGGCAGCCAGTGGCGACGAAGACCAATACCAGCAACAGGGCGGTGAGGCGGACGGGCGCGGACAGCAGCGAGGAGCGTCGGATCATGGGTTCAGGGCAGGACGCGGCAGGAATACGAAGGGGCGATGATAGCCTAGTGGCCTGTCCTGCGACTGACTGTTGCCGTCAGGACCCCATAATTTCGTCTTTAGCCGGTCTTTGCCCATGTCCGAGAACACCTCCTCCACCCAGCGCCAGGCGCTGGTCCCCGATTCCGCCGCCGGCCGCCGCTTCGACGCGGTGGTAGCTGAACTGTTTCCTGAATTCTCCCGCTCGCGCCTGTCCGAATGGATCAAAACCGGCGCGGTGCTGATGGACGGCGAGCCGGCCCGGCCGCGCGACCCGGTCCGTGGCGGCGAACAGGTCAGCCTGAATGCGGTGCTCGAAACCGAAACCCACGCCCTGCCAGAGGACATCCCGCTGTCGGTGCTGTACGAGGACGAGCACGTCTTCGTGATCGACAAGCCGGCTGGGCTGGTGGTTCATCCCGGCGCTGGCAACCCGACCGGCACGCTGGTCAACGCGCTGTTGTTCCGTGATCCGGAGCTGGCCAAGGTAGCGCGCGCAGGCGTCGTGCATCGCTTGGACAAGGACACCAGTGGCGTCATGGTGGTGGCGCGCACGTTGCAGGCGCAGACCGCCCTGGTGGAGCAGCTGTCGGCACGTGAGGTCCATCGCCAGTACCTCGCCGTGGTGGTCGGTGCGCTGGTGGCCGGTGGCACGGTGGATGCGGCGATTGACCGCCACCCGCGCGACCGCCTGAAGATGGGCGTGCGCGAAGATGGCAAGGACGCGGTTACCCATTACCGCCTGCGCGAGCGCTTCCGCGCCCACACTGCGTTGGAGTGCCGCCTGGAAACAGGCCGTACCCACCAGATCCGCGTGCACATGGCGCATCTGAAGCACGCCATCGTCGGCGACCCGCTGTACGGCGGCGCGTTGAAACTGCCCAAGGGTGCCAGCGACGAGCTGGTCGCGCAGCTGCGTGGCTTCAAGCGTCAGGCCCTGCATGCCGAGACGTTGGAGTTCCAGCACCCGATCACCGGCGAGACCATCAGCAATACCGCCGCCGTGCCGGGTGACCTGTTGGCGTTGATGAAGGCATTGCGTGAGGACTCGCAGGCCTTCGCCGAGCGCGAGCGGGGCCGCTGGTGATGGCCCAGGCCGGTCCGCTGTGGGCGGCTGACTGGCCTGCTCCCCCGGGGGTGCGGGCGTTCACCACGTTGCGCTATGGCGCGGGTGGTTCGCAGCCTCCGTTCGACACTTTCAACCTGGGCAACCGGACCGCTGCCGATGGCGACGATCCGGCCCAGGTGCAGCGCAATCGTGATGAGCTCCAGCAGTTGGCGCAGTTGCCGTCGGCCGCGCATTGGCTGCGGCAGGTACACAGCAGCGACGTCGTGCGCTTCGATGCGCCGCCGCACGCCCAGGGGCTGGAGGCTGAGCTGACCGCCGACGCCGCCGTGACTTCGGTGCCGGGGGTGGTACTGGCCATCCTCACTGCGGACTGCCTGCCGGTGGTGTTCGCCGCCCGTGACGGCAGCGAGGTGGCTGCAGCGCATGCAGGCTGGGGTGGCTTGGCGTGCGGCATGCTGGAAAACACGCTGGCCGCCATGCACACCCCCGCTGAGGCGCTGGTGGCGTGGATAGGCCCTGCGGCGGGGCCTGCCCTGTACGAGGTTGGCGTGGACGTGCGTGAGGCCTTCCTGGCGCATTCCAGCGCCGCTGAGCAGCATTTCGTCGCCACCCGGCCCGGCCACTGGAAGGTGGACCTGCCGGGGCTGGCCCGGCAGCGCCTGCAGGCGGCCGGCATGCTGCCGGGGGCGATCTACGGCGGCGACCTGTGCACCATGGCCGATCCGCAGCGCTGGTTCTCGCATCGCCGTGATCGCCGCAGTGGCCGTATTGCCACCCTGGTATGGATGGCGCCATGAGCACGCCGGTGTTCGCGCAGGTGCTTGGTCCTGCGTTCGAGCAGTTGGCCCCGCAGGTTCGTGCGCTGCACTCGATCCCGACGCGGCAACGTTGGAGCGGGCAGGGTGAGGTGCTGCGCGGTACGCATTGGCTGGTAGCGCCCTGCGCCTGGCTGGCGCGGCTGCCGCCGAGCTCAAGCGTGCCGGTGACGGTGGAGTTCGTGGTTGATGCCAATGGGGAGCGCTGGAACCGGCAGTTCGGCCCTGCGCGCATGGCCTCGCGGCTTTGGCAGCGTGAGGGCCGCCTGTTCGAGCAACTGGGCGCGCTGCGTTTCCGCTTTGGGCTGCGCGAAGAAGACGGGCAGATCCTGTGGCGGGCGGAGCGTGCCTGGGCGTTCGGGGTGTTGCCGTTGCCGGCACGCTGGTTCGCGCAGGTGCATTGCCGCGAGCGTGAGCAGGCCGGCCGCTATGAATTTCTTGTGGACGTATCGATGCCGTTGATCGGGCGGCTGATCCGTTACGAAGGCTGGTTGTTGCCGGAGCAAGCGCATGGCTGAGCCGGCGGTGATCGTGTTCGATGGCGTCTGCGCGCTGTGCAGCCGCTGGGTGCGGTTCCTGCTGCGTTTTGATCGCGCGGGGCGCTACCGGTTCGCAGCAATGCAGGGCGCGCAGGGGCGGACGTTGCTGGCCGCCCACGGGCTGGATCCGGAAGATCCGCTGTCGTTCCTGCTGGTAGTTGATGGCGTGGCCTATACCGATACCGATGCAATCGTGCGGGTGGTGACAGGCTTGGGTGGGGCTTGGCGTTTGGCCGCGTTGGCGCGGGTGTTGCCGGCGTCGCTGCGAGACCCGGCTTACCGCTGGCTGGCGCGGAACCGGTATCGCTGGTTTGGGCGGCATGACAGCTGTTTTCTGCCGACGGTGGAGCAGCGCGGGCGGTTTTTGGATTGAGGGCTTTGGTTTTGGGTTTGCTTGCTGGGAGCTTCCCCCTCTCCCCAACCCCTCTCCCGCAAGGGGAGAGGGGCTCCACCGCTGCAATTGCGCGCAATGCTTTGACTTGCGGCCCTCTGAGCCCCTCCCCTTGCGGGAGAGGGGTTGGGGAGGGGGTGCTCTACCTCCCCTCCAACGCCCATAGATAATCCCGCCGCCAGCGGTGGATATCGAACTTCCGCAGGTGCTCCATCATCACCTGCCAACGCTCGACGCGTTCACTGCGCGGCATGCCTGCGGCGGTCGCAATCGCATCGGCCACCCCGTCCAGGTCATGCGGATTGACCAGCAAGGCCTGCTTCAACTCATCTGCCGCACCGGCCAGAAGCGACAGCACCAGCACGCCCGGATCGTCCGGATTCTGCGCAGCAATGTATTCCTTGGCCACCAGGTTCATGCCATCGCGCAAGGGCGTTACCAGGCCGACTGCCGCTTGCCGGTAGAACCCGGTCAAGGTGCTGTGTGCATAGTTCTGGTTGACGTAGCGCAGGGGCGTCCAGTCCGCCTCGGCGTGGCCGCCGTTGATATGCCCTGCCAAGCGCTCCAGCTCGCCGCGCAGCTTGCGGTATTCGGTCACGCTGCCGCGCGACACCGGCGCAATCTGCAGGAAGGTCATGCCGCCTTTCTGCTGCGGGTAGCGGTCGAGGTAGCGAGCGAAGCCATGGAAGCGCTCAGGCAGCCCTTTGGAGTAATCCAGCCGATCCACGCCGATGGCGAGTTTGCGGTGTTGCAGGCTCTGGCGCAGGTCGCGTACCGGCTTGTTGCCGACCGCGCTGCGTGCCTGGCGGGCGATGTGTTCAGTGTCGATGCCGATGGGGAAAGCGGAGGTGCGCACACGGCGCCCATCCGGTGCCTGGATCCACTCGCTGTCCACCAGCCCGCCGCCGCCGAACAGGCGGACATAGGACTGGAAGCGATCCACATCGCGACGGGTCTGGAAGCCAAGCAGGTCGTAGGCATAAAGCGTCTGGAACAGCGCCCGGTGTTCCGGCAGCGCCTGCATCAGGTCCGCAGAAGGCACCGGCACATGCAGGAAGAAGCCGATCCGGCAGCCGACGCCGCGTTCGCGCAGCAACGATGCCAGTGGAATCAGATGGTAATCGTGGATCCACACGGTGTCGTCGTCGCGCAGCAGCGGTGCCAGCGTGTCCGCGAACAAGGTGTTGACCTTCCAATAGCCCTCACGCTTGCGGCGGTCGTAGTCGACCAGGTCCAGGCGGAAATGCAGCAGCGGCCACAATGCGCGATTGGCGAAGCCGTTGTAATAGTTGTCCAGGTCGGTCTTGGACAGGTCCATGGTCAGGTAGCGGATGGCACCGTCCTGGGCTTCATGCAGCGCGCCGCTTTCGCCGCTGACGCTGCGTCCACTCCAGCCGAACCAGAGGCCCCCACGCTCGCCCAGTGCGGCCAGCAGGCCGCTCGCCAGGCCGCCGGCACGGTTCTCGCCGGGGATGGCCACCCGGTTGGACACCACCACCAATCGGCTCACGACGCCTCCTGCCAACTGCGCGACAGGCGCATGGCGGCGATCACCAGGCCGACGTGCGAATAGGTCTGCGGAAAATTGCCCCAGGCCTGGCCGTCAAACGCCAGGTCTTCGGACAGCAGGCCCAGGTGATTGCGTTGCTGCAGCAGCATTTCAAACATCTCGCGCGCTTCGTCCATGCGCCCGATCGCGGCCAGCGCGTCGATGTACCAGAAGGTACAGATGGTGAAGCTGGTCTCGGGTGTGCCGAAATCATCGGGTGCGGTGTAGCGGTACAAGGCATTTCCATGCTTCAGGTCGCGGCCGATGGCCTCGACGGTGGCGATGAAGCGTGCGTCATCGGCGGCGATGAAGCCGATGTCGGCCAGCAGCAGCAAGGACGCGTCCAGCCGATGGCCGCCGTATGTATCGGTGAAGTGGCCCAGCTGCTCACTCCAGGATTCCTGCATGATCCGTGCGTGGATCTGGTTGGCGCGTTCGCGCCAATAAATGGCCCGGCCATCGAGCTTCAGCCGCGTTGCGATCTTTGAAAGCCGATCACACGCGGCCCAGCACATCGCACTGGTATAGGTATGCACTTCGGTGCGGCCACGGAACTCCCACAAGCCGGCATCGGGCACGTCATGCAAGGCGAAGGCCTGCTCACCCAGCGGCTCCAGCCGCGCGAAGGTATGCGTGTCGCCTGGGTCCTGCAGGCGCTGGTCGAAGAACAACTGCGTGGATGCCAATACCACGCTGCCATAGACGTCATGCTGGCGCTGTACCCAGGCCAGGTTGCCGCGGCGCACCGGGCCCATGCCGCGGTAGCCGGCAAGGGTGGCGACTTCGTCTTCGTCCAGCTTGGCTTCAAAGCCGATGCCGTACAGCGGTTGCAGGCTGCCATCGTGGGTGGCCAGGTTGAAGATATAGCCCAGGAACTGCTCCATCGTGCGGGTGGCACCCAAACGATTGAGCGCGCGCACCACGAAGGCGGCATCGCGCAGCCAGCAATAGCGGTAGTCCCAGTTGCGGCTGCTGCCGGGCGCTTCCGGAATGGAGGTGGTCATCGCCGCGATGATGGCGCCGCTGTCTTCGTACTGGCACAGCTTCAAGGTAATGGCGCTGCGGATCACCGCGTCCTGCCATTCCAGCGGTACCGACAGATACCGCACCCATTCGCGCCAGTAGTCGCGGGTACGCTGCATCGCTTCCTGTACGTAGCCGCTGAGCGAGCGATTGAGGGACTCGTCCACGCCCAGCACCAGATGCACGCGGTGGTTGAGGACAAACGGCAGGCCGTCGCGGACAAAGCGCACCGGTACATCGGTGGTAAGGCGCAGCACCATATCCGGCAACAGCCAGCGGATGTGATTGCTGCCCCAGGTGGTCTCCGGTTGGCGTGCTCCCCAGTCCGCCAGCGGTCGTGCGCGGATCACCAGGCGCGGGTTGCCGGAAAGCGGGGTGATCTGCCGGATCAGGCTCACCGGACGGTAGAAACGGTCGTTCTGGCGCCAGCGCGGTGCAAAATCGATGATCTCTACCGCGCCGCCATGGGTGTCACGCAACACCGTGCGCAGGATCGCGGTATTGGTCAGGTAGGATTGCTCGCTGTCGCGGAAATCCTCCAGCTCGATACCGAAGTCGCCTCCGGTGTGCTGGGTCGGGCCGAGCAGGGCACAGAATGCCGGGTCACCGTCAAAGCTTGGCAGGCAGCTCCAGACCACGCGTGCCTGTTTGTCGATAAGTGCACCGAAACTGCCATTGCCCACTACGCCAAGATCGAGAGTGGCGTCTTGCATTGCGTTCTCCTTGTTGCGCGAACGCCACGGGCGCCGCTGTTTCCTCCGGATGGGTCAGGTAATGGCTGCACGCAGCCACGCATGTACGGCGCTGATGTCGGGCAGGGCACAGCGGGCCTGGCTGCCTTCGCGCCGGCCAACCAGCACGCCGATGCCGCCAAGCTGCTGGGCGGCCTCAAAGCCGTGCTCATCGGTGAGGTCGTCGCCGACGAACAGCGGGCGGCGGTCCTTGAAAGGCGCATGCTGCATCAGCTGTTGAAGGGCGCGCCCCTTGTCGTGGCCACTGCCGACAAATTCGATGACATGGTTTCCCGGCTGCAGGCGCACGCCGGAAAGCTGCGGCAATTGGGCTTGCGCGAATTCGATGACGGCTCCGCCGGCTTGCGGTGCATTGCGCCAATGTACGGCCAGCGCCTGGCCCTTGTTTTCGATCAGGACGCCAGGATACGCATGTGCCAGCTGCATCGCGCGCTGATGCAGTGCATGCAACCAGGCGGCGGTGTCGGGTTCGGTGAGCCGCGCGTCGGGCGAGGCCAGCAGCTGCGCACCATGCAGGCCCGCCATGGGCAGGCGCAGCGGCGCAAACATCGATTGCAGTTGGCTGACAGGTCGGCCACTCAGCAGCGCGAGCGCGCCATCCAGCCGTTGCTGCACGCTGGCCAGCAGGGTGAGCAGGGGCGAGTCGGGCGCTACCTTGTCCGGATGGTCGGCAAAGGCGAGCAGGGTGCCATCAACATCGAGAAACAGTGCGTCGTCATCTGCCAGCGCCGGTGGGTACGGTCGCTGTAGGTCATCAAGCATGCACCCACTATGCCGCAGGGCTTGTTAGAGGAAAGTCATTTGGGGTGAAACGCTTGGGGGTACGTGCTTCAGAGCTGCCCTCACCCCAACCCCTCTCCCGCGTGCGGGAGAGGGGCTAATGCACTACGAGCGCGAGCAATGTGAGCCCCTCTCCCGCACGCGGGAGAGGGGTTGGGGTGAGGGCAGCTCTAAAAGCAAGCAACCCCAACCGCGCAAACATCACTTGCTAACCGCAAACTCAATCCGGCGGTTCTGCGCTCGGCCTTCTTCGGTGTCATTGCTGGCACGCGGCTTTTCCTGTCCATAGCCCTTGCCGGTCAGTACATCGGCAGCTACGCCCAGTTCGGCCAATTTGGCTACAACGGCTTCAGCGCGCTGCTGGCTCAACGTGACATTGGCGGCGGCATCGCCCGTGTTGTCGGTGTATCCACCCACTTCGATCTTCGTCCCTGCCGGTGCCTGCTTGATCGCATTGGCGGCGTTGGTCAGTGTTTCCAGGCTGTCGCGGGTGATGGTGGCCGAACCTGTGTCGAAGTAGATGTTCATCAGGTTCAACGCCTTGACCAGGTCATCACCGCTGAAGCCGGCCTTGAGCCCAGCCAATGCGGCGGCGGCACGGTCCCAGAGGCCGCTGATCTCGAACCCTCCAAACAGGTTGCGCAGCTTGTCACTGACCGTGAACCGATCGGCTTCGGAAAGGCCACTGGTGTCGATGTTGAGTTTGTCGCCATCGAAGCCGAATTTCAGGCCCTTGGCCTTCAGTTCCGGCAGTGCGGCGATCAGCTTGTCCAGCCAGTTCGCAGGCAGGGTGGCCGGGTCCACGGTGATGTCACCCGAAAGATTGCCTTCGCCGAAGTTGGCCTTCAGTGCATCCCATAGCCGGGTCTTGTCGGCGTCGCTGGCTACCTGGCCATTGACCATGACCTTGCCATCCACGTTCTCGAAGCCGAAACGCGGATTGGCCTGGGCGACCGGAGCCGCGGCGGGCTGCGTTGTTGCCGCCGGTTCGGCTGACGGCGGGGGTGCTGCTTCTTCCTTCTTGCAGCTGCGGAACAACAGGAAGGCGGCGATCAGGATGATCAGCGGGATCAGCCATTTCCAGATGCCACCTGAGGATGCCGGCGCCACCGGTGCTGGCCTGCTGGTGGACGTGGCGACGGGCGCGGCGGTGCCGAACCAGCGATCGTAGTCGGCTGGACGCGATGTCGGCAGGGTACCGCCCGGGGTCAGCAGTCCGACGATCTTGGGCAGCAGCCAGGCACCGGCCATGTTGACCGCAGCGGCTGGGATGCCGAGCTTGCTGGCGATACCGCTGGACAGGTTCTGTCCAAAGCCGGCGCTGAACTGATCCGGCTGCAGCACGTTGTCGCCGGGGGTGGTGCCGATCCACGAGGCGAACAGATCCCCCAGTCCGGCATGGTCAAAGCGCGTTCGTAGACCGGCAAAACCGCCGTGCGCTGGATCGAAGATGTCATCGACAAGCGAACGCACAAGGCGCCCTGCGTTGTCGCCAAGATGAAAGCGGTTGGCCGCTTCGCGAATCAACGACTCGAACATATACGCCTCCGCAAGGTGAACCGGGCTGGATGTGCCGGCAGGCGTAAGGAGCGCCATGCGGGGTTAAAGCTGGATGAATTCGGGGTTTGTTGGGGGGCTACTGGCCAGGAGCTTCCCCTCACCCCAACCCCCGCTCCGCGCCCCGGTCCTTGCGCTGGCGCAAGGCCGTTCAAGGAGCAGCGAACCTGTGGTTCGCAAACTGCTCCTTTCACCCCGCAGGCGGGAGAGGGGCTAATTCACTACGAGCGCGAGCGATGCGAGCCCCTCTCCCGCGCGCGGGAGAGGGGTTGGGGTGAGGGGAAGCTTTCAAGCAAGTAACCCTCAACCAAACACAGCGTTAGAACGTAAACCGCACCCGCCCATACCAATACGCGCCGTTGCTGCCAATCGGCGACAGCACGTCATAAGGCAGGTTGCCGAAGTAGTAGATGTCCTCGTTCGACTTGTCCGGGTAGTTGTCGGTCAGGTTCTGGCCGCCGACGGCAACACTCCACTGCGGGGTGATGCGGTATTCGACTTCTGCATCCAGCTGCCATTCGGCCTGGTAGGTCTGGGTGGGGACATAGCCGTCGCCGAAATCGAACACGCGCTTGGCGCTGCCGTGGCGGCTGAGACGGCTGCTCAACGACCAGTTGTCGTTGGCCCAGCTGGCGGCGAACTGCGCACGGGTGCGCGGTGCGGCATCGGTCAGCGTATTGCTCTCCTCAACGCCGAACAGTACGTAGTCCGGGTTCAGGGCCAGCAGCTGCGCCGGTGTTGCCAGCACGTTCTTCAGTTCGGTCTTGGCGTAGCTCCAGGTGCCGGTCAGCAGCAGTTCGCCATTGCCCAGCGATTGCCGCCAGTTGCCGACAAACTCGGCGCCGCGGGTACGGGTGTCGGCGGCGTTGACGAAGTAGTGCGCGCTTTCCAGGCCGCTGACGCCGAACTGTTGCTGCACGAAATCGGTCAGCGCGTCGCCGCTGATGCTCTCCGACAGGGCGATGCGGTCATCGATATCGATCTGGAACAGGTCCAGCGAAAGATCGAAGTGGCTGCCGATCTGGCTGGTGAAGCCCAGGCTGTAGTTGATCGACTTTTCCGGCTTCAGATCGGTGGCGCCGAGTGCACGCGCGATCGGATTGTTGACCGACAGCAGACGCCCCTGTACCAGCTGGCCGCCCGCGGTGTAGCCGGTCGAGGTGGACTCGTAGCCGATCTGGCTCAGCGACGGTGCGTGGAAGTTGTTGGAGATCGAACCACGCAGGGCGAAGGCCGGCGCAAAGGCGTAACGCGCGCCGATCTTGCCGGTCAGCTCACCGCCGAAATCCTGGTAGTGCTCGTAGCGTGCGGCGATATCGGTGGAGAATTTCTCGCCGAAGGTGGAGGACAGGCTGGTGTAAGCGCTGATCACATCGCGCGACAGATCGGCCTCGTCCTGCGGGGTCAAACCACCACCGGCCTGCGAACCGGTAGGGCGGTCGGTGTATGGCCCTGCAGCGTAGCTGGCCGGGTCGCCGGCACCGGTTTCATAGCGTTCGTGGCGGCCTTCAATGCCGAAACCCAGGCTGTGGCTGTCGTTCTCGCGGACGAAGATGCGGCCCACGTCGAGGTTGGCGACGGTCTGGGTGAAGCTGAAATCACCGGTCTTGAAGCGGGTAGGGCTGGTCGGGCCCAGCGAGGCATTGAGCGAGTCGCGCAGGCGGTAGGTGAGCTCGTTGCGGCCGTGGTCGAGGCTGGCGTCGTAGTTCCATTCGGCCCATTGGCCACGCGCGCCGGCAACCAGTTGCACGTCCAGGTTTTCACCTTCGGAGATGGGCCGGTAGCCGTTCGGATACAGCTCCTTCCAGTTGGCCTCGCCATCGGGATAGCGGAAATAGTTGGCGCCTTCGGTATCGCGCTGGTTGTAGGTGCCGAAGGCATAGGCCTTGGAGGTCGTGCCGAACGGAATCTCGGCATTGAACCAGGCATTGAGGTCCTTGCTGGCACCATCGCCCAGCGAATAATTGCGCTTGCCGGCCAGCGCCAGATTGTCCGGGGTCTGCGCTTCCCACGGCGGGATCTGGTCGAAGCCTGCGCGGTTGGTGGCTTCGCGGTTCTTCAGTTCCAGGCCGACACGCAGGAAGCCGCCGTCATCGGTCAGGGCGGTGCCGACCTTGGCGCTGAAAAAACTGGTCTGGCCATCGGTGAGGGTGCGGTCGATCGGCTTGAGGTCGGTATGGTGTGCGCCAAAGCTGGCCTCAATGGCGCCGCCTTCCGGCGCGTCGTCGAGGATCACGTTGATCACCCCGGCCACCGCGTCTGAGCCATACAGCGCGCCAGCGCCGTCACGCAGCACCTCGATGCGCTTGATCGCGCTGACCGGGATGGCATTGAAATCGACCGGCGTGGTGCCCTTGCCGATCTTGCTGTCGGTATTGACCAGCGCGCTGTTGTGGCGGCGCTTGCCGTTGATCAGCACCAGCACCTGGTCCGGCGACAGGCCACGCAGCTGCGCGGCGCGCACGTGGTCGGCGCCGCCGGAGTTGGACTGGCGCGGGAAGTTGAACGAGGGCAGCAGCGCCTGCAGCGCGCTGCCGAGTTCACCGTTGACCACGCCGGCCTTGCGGATGTCCTCGGCGCTGAGCACGTCCACCGGTGCGGTGGATTCCAGCACGGTGCGGTCGACGGCGCGGGTGCCGGTGACGATCACCGTGTCCAGGTTGGTTGCCTGCGGGGCATCCTGGGCAAAGGCGGGGGAAGACAGCGCCAGCGCGATGGCCAGGCCTAGCGGGGCCGAGGTGGGGCGGGACATGGAAGCTCCGGAACAGATAGGGGGAGAAAGTTACACTTACATCCATCCGGATGAAGCGATATATTATCTTCGCGTTAACGCCGCCGCCTGCGCAAGTCCTGCTGGCAATCGGCTGATAACCAAACGCGATATCCCCTGCGGTGCCTTGGATGCCACCGTGTTGCCCTTACCCGGAGGTTTTCCATGAAGTTGCACGCTCTCCTGTTGCCCCTGCTGTTTGCCGTTGCCGCCAGTGCCAATGCCGCCCCCCCGGTTGCTGAGCCAGCGCCCAGTGCGCAGCTGCACGGCGATGCCGCCCGCCCGGCCGAAGCCGGTGGCTGGGTACGCAGCGAGCTGTATTTCGGGGTGGGCGAGGAGAGCGGCCCGTCGGCGCGCGAGCAGACCGACGTGATCAGCGAGACGCAGTGGCGTGCCTTTCTCGACAAGGAAGTGACGCCGCGCTTCCCGGATGGCCTGACCGTGTTCGACGCCTACGGCCAGTGGCTGTTCCGTGGCGCACCCGAGCCGAACCGGCTGCGCACCAAGGTGCTGGTGATCCTGCATGAAGACAGCCCGCAGCGCCGCAACGATATCGAGGCCATCCGCCTGGCCTGGAAGCAGGCCACCAAGCACCAATCGGTGCTGTGGTCGCGGCAGCCGGTCGAGGTTTCGTTCTGAGCAGCGCGGGATCGGCTAGCCTGCGCGTAGCCTCCTACTGCAGAAGCCATCCACGATGACGCCGTTGCTATCCAAGCCCCGCCCGAGGAGCCTCCTCCGCTGCCTGCTGATGGCCAGCGTTGCGCTGTTGTCGGCGCCGCTACTTGCGGCCGACGATAGCCAGATACGGTTTGAGGTCGCCCCTGGCGTGACCGCGCATGCGCGCTTGCTGGGCGATGGCAATGTAGAGGCCGGCAGCAACCGCACGAAATCCCGTCAGGTGTTGCCGGCTTCCACCGATGAAGAGGGCGGTGGCACGCGCCTTGGTCATGCCGACTACAACTTCGATGGCTATCAGGATCTGGATAGCAGTGCCACGCTCGGCCAGGTCAACGAATCGGTCACGGTCTACCTGTACGAGCCGGCCAGTGGCCTGTTTCGCGCATTGGCCGCACCCGAGGGTCCGGAGATCAGCTGCGAAGGCTTGTGGTCACTGACACCTGATCCCGCTACGCGCACGCTCAGCAGCAGCTGCCGCAGCGGCCCGATGTGGTACACCGACCTCTACCGCTACCAGGGTGAAAAGCTCTACCTCTTCCGCTCCATGCGCAACGCCTTCATCGACACCGGCGCACTGGCACAGGTGTTGGCGCTGGGCGCGGAGGACGATGCTGAAATACTGACGGTATGGAGCACCTGGGATTCCGCCGGCAAACGTCTGGAAACGGCGATTTGGAACGCATTTGACCCACCCATGGACGGCGCACCGATGCAGGGACGGAGCGCATCGGTAGTGCCAGACAAGCTACCGCTTTACAGCACGGCCGGCGACACCTCGACCAAGCGCTACCTGCTCAAGGGCGACCGCGTCGAGTTGCTGGACGAAGCCGACGGCTGGCTGCAGCTGCGCTACCAGAATCCTCGCCATGGCCCGGTGCTGGGCTGGGTGAAACTGCCGACAAGCGAATGATTTGTTCCAGCTGAAAGTCTGCACCAGCGTTACCATCGCCCCGCTTTCCTGACGATATCCCCCATGAATTCTTCCGCTTCACGCTCACAGCCGCGCTGGTTTGTTGCCGGCGATCTCAACGGCTTCTTCGGCCTGGTGGTCGACAACCTGTCGATCCTCGGCTTCATCGCGATGGCCTTGGTCGGCATCTTCCAGTTCCCGGCCGACGTAGTATTTGGGCGCATGTTCCCCGGCACCGCGTTTGGCGTGCTGATCGGCAACCTGATGTATACGGTGATGGCGCGACGCCTGGCCGCACGCACTGGCCGCGACGACGTCACCGCCATGCCGCTGGGCCTGGATGCACCCACCAGCATCGGCATGGCATTGCTGGTCTTGGGCCCGGCTTTCGTCGGCTTCAAGCAGCTGGGCATGGACCCGCAGGCCGCGGCGATGGCCACCTGGAAGCTGGGCATGGCCTCGCTGGTGGTGATGGGGCTGCTCAAGCTGGTGCTGTCCTTCGTCGGCGATGCGGTCACCCGCCACGTGCCGCGTGCGGCCCTGCTGGGCTCCATCGGTGGCGCGGCGCTGACCCTGCTGGGCTTCCTGCCGCTGATCGAAAGCATGCGCCAGCCACTGGTTGGCCTGGTCACGTTGGGCGTGCTGCTGTACGTGCTGGTCGCGCGTGGCGTGGTGCCGTTGCGCCTGCCGGGCGTGCTGTTCGCGCTGCTGGTGGGCGTGGCGCTGTATTACGGACTGGGCGCTGCAGGCGGCTTGACCGGTTTCCAATGGCCGCCGGCAATTTCGTTCGCGGTGGCCTTGCCGCTGCCGTCGCTGGGCTTTATTGAAGGCCTGCCGCTGACCGTACCGTATCTGTCGCTGTTGCTGCCGTTCGGCCTGCTGATGATCGTCGGCGGCATCAATGTGGCCGAGAGTGCACGCGCTGCCGGTGACGACTACCGCACCCGCGACATCCTGCTGGTAGAAGCCATTGCCACGCTGGTGGCTGGCGTCTGCGGCGGCGTGGCGCAGACCACACCGTATATCGGCCAGCCGGCCTACAAGCGGCTGGGCGCACGCACCGGCTACACGCTGTTGACCGGACTGTTCATCGGCATCGGCGGCATGCTTGGCGTGGTTGCCGGGCTGGTGCAGTGGCTGCCGGTGGCGGTGCTGGCGCCGATCATCGTCTTTGTCGGCCTGGACATCACCGTGCAGGCTTTCCAGCAGACCAAGCGTGAGCACGCCATCGCGGTGGCGCTGGCCTTCCTGCCGGCCATCGCCTACCTGATCAACATCAAATTCGGCACCTGGGTGGCGCCGGATGCCGCGGCGGCGTTGTATGCCGCTGTCGACGGCCATGGCCTGTCGGATGTGGCCACGCTGCAGCTGCTGGGCAATGGCTTCATCATCACCGCGATGTTGTGGGCAGCGGCCCTGGTGGCCTTGATCGAGCGTCGCCCCGGTGTGGCGGTGGGCCTGCTGTTCGTGGCCGCGGCGCTGAGCGCCTTCGGCGTGATCCACTCCACCGATCCGCGCGGCGGCATCTATCTGCCGTGGCAGCTGGAAGGCCTGCGCCAGGCCATCACGTTGCAGGTGACTGCGGCGTATGCGGTGTTGGCTGTCGTGATCGGCCTGATGTCGCTGCAGAAGCCGCGCTGACCGCTCGGTGAAGCGGAGGGGGAACCCTCCGCGATCGGGCCGGTCACACCATCACATGCAATAGAGGTGCAGGTGATGGAAAAGCGTAAAAAAGCGGTGTGGCCGTGGGTTGTGCTGGGTGCCGTTGTCGTCGGCGGTGCTGGTTGGTGGCTGTTCCAGGATGATGTTGCGCAGTTGCGCAACGCAGCGGGGGAGGTGGCTGCGCCATCGACGGCCCCGGCAGCGCCTGCCGCCGCGTCGTCGGTCAAACCGGCGCAGCCGGCGGCCCCGCAGTATCCGCTCGATGCGGCGGCGGATCCCGCCTTGCCCGCGTTGGCAGACAGCGATGGATCTGCCTGGGAGTCTGCGGGCGGTCTGTTCCCCGCCCAGGTGTTGAGCGTGCTGCTGCGCGAGCACCTGATCCAGCGCGTGGTGGTGCACGTGGACAATCTCACCCAGCCCACGCTGCCGGCTTCGGCGATGGCACTGCGGCCCTTGCCGGGAACCCTGATGGTCGAGCCGGGGGCCGGCGAAGCGGCGCAGTTGGCGGCAGCCAATGCGGCCCGCTACAGCCCCTGGGTAGATGCATTCAGCGCTGCCGATGCGGGCGCCGTGGCAGCCGCATACAAACGCTTCTATCCGCTGGTGCAGCAGGCCTACCGCGACAGCGGCCACCCCGACGGCCATTTCAATGACCGACTGGTCGCGGTCATCGACCACCTGCTGCAGACCCCGGAACCTGCCCGGCCGCTGGCGGTGGTCGCCGACGGCAAAGGTCGCTACCGTTTTGTTGATCCTGCGCTGCAATCGCTGTCGGTAGGGCAGAAAGCCTTGCTGCGCATGGATGCAGCCCAGCAGGGGGCGGTCAAACAGCAGCTGCGGGCGGTGCGCGCGGCAATCACCCGCGGCTGAGCCTGGCCGCCGCTTGCGTTGAATCAATGTCCGGTGGGTGGGGCTGGCGATACTGGAGGTGCCCGATGCAGCTGAACAGCGGCGCATGACGCCCTTGAATCACGCCATTGCAACCGCATCTGAACCAGTATCGCCAGCAATGCTGGCCTCCCAACTTTGAGGAAGAAGACCCATGCGGATGGACAAGCTCACCTCCAACTTCCAGAAGGCGCTGTCCGACGCGCAGTCCCTGGCAGTCGGCCGCGACAACAACATCATTGAACCGGTACATGTGCTCAGCGCGCTGCTCGATCAGCCCGGTGGCAGCAGCCGGCCCTTGCTGGCCCAGGCCGGCGTCAACGTGCCGGTGCTGCGCGAGCGCCTGACCGAGGCGCTGGATGCGCTGCCCAAGGTATCCGGCCAGGCCGGTAGCCTGTCGATGGGCAACGATCTCAATCGCCTGCTCAACAACACCGACAAGCTGGCCCAGCAGCACAACGACCAGTTCATCGCCAGCGAGTGGTTCCTGCTGGCGGCGGTGGACGATGGCGGCCCGGCCGGCATGGCACTGCGCGCTGCCGGTGCCGACAAGAACAAAGTGAAAGCCGCCATCGACAAGCTGCGCGGCGGAGAAACCGTGCAAAGCGAAAACGCCGAAGAACAGCGCCAGGCGCTGGAAAAGTACACCATCGACCTGACCGCGCGCGCCGAAAGCGGCAAGCTCGACCCGGTGATCGGCCGCGACGAGGAAATCCGCCGCACCATCCAGGTGCTGCAGCGCCGTACCAAGAACAACCCGGTGCTGATCGGTGAACCCGGCGTGGGCAAGACCGCCATTGTCGAAGGCCTGGCCCAGCGCATCATCAACGACGAAGTGCCCGAGGGCCTGCGCGGCAAGCGCGTGCTGTCGCTGGACATGGGCGCGCTGATTGCCGGTGCCAAGTTCCGCGGTGAGTTCGAGGAGCGGCTGAAGGCCGTGCTCAATGACCTGTCCAAGAACGAAGGCCAGATCATCCTGTTCATCGACGAACTGCATACCATGGTCGGCGCCGGCAAGGGCGAGGGCGCGATGGATGCCGGCAACATGCTCAAGCCGGCGCTTGCGCGCGGCGAGCTGCATTGCATCGGCGCCACCACGCTGGACGAATACCGCCAGTACATCGAGAAGGACGCTGCGCTGGAGCGCCGCTTCCAGAAGGTGTTTGTCGGTGAGCCGACGGTCGAGGACACCATCGCCATCCTGCGTGGCTTGAAAGAGCGCTACGCGGTGCACCATGGCGTGGAGATCACCGACCCGGCGGTGGTTGCGGCGGCGACCCTGTCGAACCGCTACATCACCGACCGGCAGCTGCCGGACAAGGCCATCGACCTGATGGACGAGGCGGCCTCGCGCATCCGCATGGAGATCGACTCCAAGCCGGAGGAGCTTGATCGTCTGGAACGCCGTCTGATCCAGCTCAAGATCCAGCGCGAGATGCTGAAGAAGGAGAAGGACGACGCCTCGCGCAAGCGCCTGGCCGATCTGGATACCGACATCGATACGCTGGAGCGTGAGTTCTCCGATCTCAATGAAATCTGGAAGTCGGAGAAGGCCGCGCTGCAGGGCGCGACCAAGATCAAGGAGCAGGTGGAGAAGGCCAAGCTGGATCTGGAGGCTGCACAGCGCCGCCAGGATTTCGCCAAGATGAGCGAGATCCAGTACGGCCTGTTGCCGAACCTGGAAAAGCAGTTGCAGGCCGCGCAGGAAGTGGAGCGCAAGGACTTCAAGCTGGTGCAGGACAAGGTGACCGACGAGGAAATTGCCGAGGTCGTCTCGCGCTGGACCGGCATCCCGGTCAGCAAGATGCTCGAAGGCGAGCGCGACAAGCTGCTGCGCATGGAAGACATGCTGCACAACCGCGTGGTTGGTCAGGAAGAGGCGATCCGCGTGGTCTCCGATGCGGTGCGGCGTTCGCGTGCCGGTCTTTCCGACCCGAACCGCCCGAGTGGCTCGTTCCTGTTCCTGGGCCCGACCGGCGTGGGCAAGACCGAGCTGACCAAGGCGCTGGCCGACTTCCTGTTCGACTCGCCCGACGCGATGGTGCGCATCGACATGAGTGAGTTCATGGAGAAGCACAGCGTGTCGCGCCTGATCGGTGCGCCCCCGGGTTATGTGGGCTACGAAGAAGGTGGCTACCTGACCGAGGCGGTGCGTCGTCGCCCGTACAGCGTGATCCTGCTGGACGAGGTGGAGAAGGCGCATCCGGATGTGTTCAACATCCTGCTGCAGGTGCTGGATGACGGTCGCCTGACCGACGGCCAGGGCCGCACCGTGGACTTCCGCAACACTGTCATCGTGATGACCTCGAACCTGGGCTCGCACCAGATCCAGGACATGAGCGGCGACGACAGCCCGGAGGCCTATATGCAGATGAAGGCCGCGGTGATGGGCGTGGTGCAGGCGCACTTCCGTCCGGAGTTCATCAACCGGCTGGACGACATCGTGGTGTTCCACCCGCTGGACAAGCAGCAGATCAAGCAGATCGCACGCATCCAGATGCGTGGTCTGGAGAAGCGGCTGGGCGAGCGGGGCCTGCGTCTGGATGTGGCCGATTCGGCCTTCGATGTGCTCGGCAATGTCGGCTTCGATCCGGTGTATGGCGCACGTCCGCTGAAGCGTGCGATCCAGGCCCAGCTGGAAAACCCGCTGGCGCAGAAGATCCTGTCCGGCGAGTTCGTCAGCGGCGACACCATCAAGGTGGAAGCCGGTGGCGGTGGCCAGCTGCAGTTCGGCAAGGGCTGATCGCAGGGGTGCGGCGGCGCGGCCCGGTGCCCGCCGCTACACCGATTCACATGCTGCAAGCGGCCTTTGGATTAGGTTGCAGGCCCGGGCTTTCCCCAGCGGGAAGCCCGGGCACTCCATGGATAAGGAAGATTAAATGCGATACGTGATTGCACCGCTGCTCGCCTCCTTGCTGTTTGCACCGGCCGCGTTTGCACAGAGCTCGGGCAGTGAACAATTGCTGCGCCCACAGGCGCCAGGCTATGTGAAGGCGTTCGAGAACACCGAGGCTGACGGTGCGCGCTTGTGGGAGTACGTGCCCACCGGTGAAAACGTCCAGCAGTGGACGGAGATGCTGACCGTCACCGCCTCCCGTCCTGGCGTACACGCCACCCCGCGCGAGTTCCTGGGCTTCATCGAACGTGGCTGGAAGGGCGCCTGCCCGGACGGCATCAGCAGCTGGATCCGGGAGGGCCAGGAGAACGGCTATCCCTTTGCCTTGCTGATGCTTACCTGCCCGAACAACCCGGCCAGCGGCAAGCCCGAGTACACCTGGTTCAAGGGCATCCAGGGTGCGGACCATTTTTACGTGGTGCAGAAGGCGTATCGCTTTGCTCCGGAGCCTGAGCAGGTGGTGCCGTGGGTGCAGTACCTGAGCAAGGTGCAGCTCTGCGATGAGCAGGGCAGTGCACACCCTTGCCCCCGCGCCGTCCCCGCCAAGCCCTGATCTGCCAACGGGGCTGTCGGCGTGCCCGGCGGCCCCCGGTGTGCTTATCAGCTGATGCCAATCGCGCACAAGTAACCCCTGCAACCGTCGTCCGGTTGCCATCAATCCTCGGCTATCGTCGTCGTTCACTCCCTACCGAGCGCTCCGATGACTGATCCGCAGTGGAAGCCTGAAACCATCGCCGTGCACGGCGGCTATTCGCCCGACCCGACCACCCGTGCGGTCGCGGTGCCGATCTACCAGACCGTTGCCTACGCCTTCGACGACACCCAGCATGGTGCCGACCTGTTTGACCTCAAGGTGCAGGGCAATATCTACACCCGCATCATGAACCCCACCACCGATGTGCTGGAAAAGCGCATCGCTGCGCTGGAAGGTGGCATCGGCGCGCTGGCGCTGGCCTCCGGCCAGGCGGCCATCACCTACGCGATCCAGACCATTGCCGAGGCCGGTGACAACATCCTTGCTTCAAGTGCGCTGTATGGCGGCACCTACAACCTGTTCGCGCATACGCTGCCGCAGTTCGGCATCCAGACCCGCTTCGCCGACTACCGCGATCCACAGGCCTTCGCCGCCTTGATCGACGAACGTACCAAGGCGGTCTTCGTCGAATCCATCGGCAATCCGCGCGGCAACATCACCGATATCGAAGCCATCGCCAAGATCGCGCATGCGCATGGCGTGCCGGTGATTGTCGACAACACCGTGGCCACGCCGTACCTGCAGCGTTCCTTCGATTTTGGCGCCGATATCGTGGTGCATTCGTTGACCAAGTATCTCGGCGGTCATGGCACCAGCCTTGGCGGTGCCATCGTCGATTCCGGTCGTTTCCCGTGGGCTGAGCACAAAGAGCGCTTCCCGCGCCTCAATACCCCGGACGTGAGCTATCACGGTGTGGTCTATACCGAGGCGTTGGGCCCGGCGGCCTTCATCGGCCGTGCGCGGGTGGTGCCGCTGCGCAACATGGGCGCGGCGATTTCGCCGTTCAACGCGTTCCAGATCCTGCAGGGCATCGAGACGCTGGCGCTGCGTATGGACCGCATCAACAGCAATACGCTGGCGGTGGCCAACTTCCTGCAGAAGCACGCGAAAGTCGCCTGGGTGAACTACGCCGCATTGCCGGACCATCCGGAGCATGCGCTGGTGCAGAAGTATCTGCGCGGGCAGGGCTCGGGTGTGCTGACCTTTGGTCTGCCCGGTGGGCGTGAGGCTGGGGCACGCTTCCTGGATGCGCTGCAGTTGTTCACGCGATTGGTGAATCTGGGTGACGCCAAGTCGCTGGCGACGCATCCGGCTTCCACCACCCATCGGCAGTTGGATGAGGCCGAGTTGGAGAAGGCGGGGGTAACGCTGGACACCGTGCGGCTGTCGGTGGGCATCGAGCATATCGATGACTTGCTGGCGGATCTGGAGCAGGCCTTGGCTGGGGCTTGAGGAGTAGATCAAGAAGTTTAAAAGGCAGATCAAGAGCTGCCCTCACCCCAACCCCCGCTCCGCGCCCCGGCCCTTGCGCTGGCGCAAGGGCGTTCAAGGAGCAGCGAACCTGTGGTTCGCAAACTGCTCCTTTCACCCCGTGAACGGGAGAGGGGCTCGGATTGCTTGCGCTCGTAGTGCACTAGCCCCTCTCCCGCGTGCGGGAGAGGGGTTGGGGTGAGGGCAAGCTTCTAGCGCATGGAACTCACCAGGCAACCGTAAACCGCGTGCCCACATGCTTCGGCGCTTCCAGCTCATCGACGATCGCCACTGCCAGATCGGCGGCGCTGATCGTGCCCGGGCCATCGCCGGTGCTCAGGGGGGTATCGCTGCCGACGCGGTACTTGCCGGTGCGCTCGGTGGGGCTGCCCGGATGGAAGGCTACCGGCGGGCTCAGCTGGGTCCAGGCCAGCGCGGTTTCATTACGCAACTCGGTCAACGCATCACGCGCTGCACTGGCACCGGGATAGATCGCTGCCGGGAAGTTCGGCGAATCCACCAGCTGGGTACCATCCGGCGCATACAGGCTGCCGGCGCCACCAATAACGATGTAGCGCTTTACGCCTGCAGCCTTGGTGCCGGCCACGATCGCGCGGGTGCCGCGCATGAACTCGTTGTATAGATCCGGGTTGGCCCAGCCAGCGTTGTAGGCGCTGATCACGGTGTCGACACCGGTGACAGCATTGCGTACTTCGTCGGCATTGAGTACATCGGCCTTGACCACCTGCAGCCGCGGGCGGGCTTCAAGCTTGGCTGGGTCGCGCACCAGCGCGGTCACGGCATGGCCACGGGCCAGCAGTTCTTCGAGTACGGCCTTGCCGACAAAGCCGGTGGCACCGATCAGGGCAACTTTCATGGGAACGTCCTTGGGGCGGGGAATGAAGCCAGTGTCCGCCGAACCCGGGGCCGGCGGCAGTCGCAAAAAATCACAATAACCTTGAAGCTGTGCTTCACAATGGCGGCACGGAGGTGGTCCATGGACAGCGTCAAACGGATGGCCTTGTTTGCCCAGGTGGTGCAGCACGGCTCGATGAGTGCGGCAGCGCGGGCGGTGGGCATGAGTACCTCGGCGGTCAGCCAGCAGCTACGCGCGCTGGAACAGGATGCCGGGGTTGCGCTGCTGCATCGTTCCACCCGGCGGCTGGCGCTGACCGACGTCGGCAGCCGCTATTACGCGGCCTGCGCACGCTTGCTGGATGCCGCTGGCGAGGCCGAGGCCGAACTGTCGGCCGCCCGGCACGCGCCCAGCGGCGAGCTGCGCCTGTCCGCGCCCTTGGGCATGGCCGCGCATATAGGCCCGGCCTTGGGTGCGTGGCTGCACGACAACCCGCAGCTGCGCCTGCACCTGTTCTTTGACGATGGCTGGACCGACCTGCTGCAGGCGCGCATCGATCTGGCGCTGCGCTTCGGCCAGTTGCCGGACAGTGACTGGATGGCGCAGCGCCTGGGCAGCCTGCAGCGTTGGCCGTGCGCGTCACCGGCCTGGTTGCAATTGCATGGCCTGCCCAGCGATCCCTTGCAGGTGCCGGCCGCCGAATGGCTGGGCATGCCGCAGGTGCCAGGCCTGGTCTGGCGCCACCACGAAAGCGGCGAGGAACGCCTGGTGCCTGCACATCCGCGCATCGCCAGCCAGAACCAGCCGGCGGTACTGCGCCTGTGCGAGGCCGGATTGGGGGTAGCGGTGCTGACCAGCCTGGATGCCGCGCCCTTGCTGGAGGCCGGCAGCCTGCAGCGGCTGTTGCCGGAGTGGGAAGTGCCGGCGCTGCCGGTCTGGGCGGTCACCCCGCATCGGCAGACCCAGCCAGCGAAGGTGCGGCAGGCGATCGTCCTGCTGCAGGATCACCTGGCGCGGTTGCCGGGCGCCGAGGCGGATGCTGCGCAAGATCGGAAACGCCAACGCTGAGTGCATGCGTTGCAATGGCTTCACTTACCAAGGAGATGTCGCAATGAAAGCCAATGTCACGCAGTTGCCACGGCTGGACCGGGTCATCAGTTGCCTGCAGCAAAGCATCGATGCCGGCGGGCCCTTGCCTGACCTGGATGCACTGGCTGCCATCGCGCATTACTCGCCGTTCCATTTTCATCGCGTGTATCGCGCGCTGACCGGTGAAACCATCGGCCGTACCGTGCAGCGCCTGCGCCTGGTCAAGGCATTGCAGCGGCTGGCGCACAGCGATGCCAGCGTTACCGAGATCGCCTTGCTGGCCGGTTACGACACGCCGCAGGCGCTGGCGCGGGTGTTGCGCGACAGCGTGGACGCCAGCGCCAGTGAACTTCGCCTGGATCGGCAGCGCTTGGCGGCCTGCATCGAGCAGCTGTCACGGCCGCTGCCGGTGGCCGACAAGGCGCCGCCATTGAGCGTGGAAGTCGTCACCCTGGAACCCTTCGAAGTGGTGGCGCTGCGGGCGCAAGGTGCCTTCGATGATCTGGATCACGTGTTCGGCGAGCTGTTCGGCTGGGCAGCCGAGCAGGGCCTGATCGAACAGCTGCAACAACTGATCGGCATGCCGCTGGGTGATCACCGCGAGCTGCCGGCCGATGAGCTGCTGTTTGATTGCGCGCTGGCGCTGGATGCCGACCTGCCGACATTGCCGGAATCCCTGCAGCGTCTGGTCCTGGGCGGCGGGCGCATGGCGCGCTTGCGCCATGTTGGTAGCTATTCGCTGTTGGAAGAGGCCACCGATCAACTGCTGCGCAACTGGTTGCCCGGCAGCGGCCATGCCTTGCGCGATGCGCCGCTGCATTACCACTTCCTGGATGACCCCGAGGAAGTCCCCGAGGCCATCCTGCGTGCCGATATCTACGTGCCGCTCGCTGCCGGCTGAGGCACGCCGCGGCGCAGGCTGCGGTAGGGTGGGGTGGACATGATCATCTCGGCCAGCGAGTAGGCCAGCTCGCGCTCGGCCATCACCGTGCCGTCTGCGCCGTGGGCCAACAGGTGCTTCACTTCGGCATCGCTGTGGGCGCGGGCCAGCAGGGTCAGGTTGGGATTGATGGCGCGCAGCTTGGCCAGCACTTCGCCTGATTCCAGCGGTTGCGGGATGGCCAGCACGGCGATGGTGGCACGCTCGGGATGGGCCTCGGCCAGCACCTTGTCGGACGCGGCGCTGCCGCGGATGCCGGGGATGCCGGCCGCATGCGCGCGTTCCACGTGCTCGCGGTTGTCGTCGATCACCAACACCGGCACGCCGCGTTCGCGCAACACCTGGGCCAACTCGCTGCCGACGCGGCCATAGCCGACCACGATGGCGTGATCCTGCAGGTCCAGCGACGGACCCGGCGGGATATCCGGGACTTCCGGCACCGGTGCTGTTTCCTTGTGGCGCGCCTGCCAGCGGTCAAGCAGGCCGAACACCACCGGATTGAGCATGATCGACACCAGCGCGCCGGCAAGCACCAGCGATTGCCCAGTGGGGGGCAGGATCTTCAGCGCCACGCCCAGCCCGGCAATGATGAAAGCGAACTCGCCGATCTGCGCCAGCGAGGCGGAAATCGTCAGCGCGGTGCTCTTGGAGTGACCGAAGGCGCGCACGATGAAGAAGGCGGCCGCCGACTTGCCGACCATGATGATCGCGACCGTCGCCAGCACCTGCCAGGGGTGCTCGACGATGATCATCGGGTTGAACAGCATGCCCACCGAGACGAAGAACAGCACCGCGAACGCGTCGCGCAGCGGCAGCGAATCATGCGCTGCCTTGTGGCTGAGCTCCGATTCGTTGAGCATCATGCCAGCGAAGAATGCGCCCAGCGCGAAGGACACACCGAACAAGGCCGCCGCACCAAACGCTACCCCCAGGGCAATGGCCAGCACGCACAGGGTGAACAGCTCGCGCGAACCGGTGCCGGCCACGCGTTCCAGTACCCAGGGGATCACCCGCCGGCCGACCACCAGCATCACCGCAACAAACAGGCCCAACTGCACGAAGGTCCAGCCGATCGAGGCCATCAGCCCGCCGATGGACAGGGTCTTGCCAGTCGCCTCGGGACCGAACACCTCGGCGATCACCGGCATCATCACCAGTGCCAGCACACAGGCCAGGTCTTCGACGATCAACCAGCCCACCGCGATCTTGCCGCGCGTGGTTTCCAGCAGGCGGCGCTCTTCCATCGCCCGCAGCAGCACCACGGTGGAGGCGGTGGCCAGCGAAAAACCGAAAATCACACCGTGCAGCACCGGCCAGCCCATCAGCGTGGCTACACCCCAGCCCAGCAGGGTAGCGACCAGGATCTGGCCGATGGCGCCGGGGATGGCGATGGCCTTGACCGCCATCAGGTCCTTCAACGAGAAATGCAGGCCCACGCCGAACATCAGCAGCATCACGCCGATCTCGGCCAACTGGTTGGCCAGCGCCTGGTCGGCGACAAAGCCTGGCGTGAACGGTCCCACGATGACACCGGCAATCAGATAGCCCACCAGCGGCGACAGCCGCAGTTTGTTGGCCAGGGCGCCAAGCACGAAGGCCAGGCCCAAACCAATGGCAATCATGTTGATCAGGGCGGTGTCATGGTGCATCAGGGCTCGCTGGGTGGGGTTGGGGGATGCCCTGATTCTAAAGGTGCTACCGGTAAGCCAGTGCGGAAATACCGGAAAAATCTGACATTTCTACGAAACAGTGCGTATCTGCGCGCTGCCAGGCGCTGCCAGGCGCTGCCAGGCGCTGACGCGGCGTGGATAGGCGCGCAGAGCCACACTGGTTTGGCGGCAGTCGGGAGCGCTTCTGCCGAGCATGGCTCGGCACACAGGTTGCTGGCTTCGCCGTAGCCCGGGTAAGCGCAGCGCACCCGGGGTTCTTCGCGAGGGGCGTTTGGTATAGCCGAGCCATGCGGGGTTGGGGCTATCGGGAAAGCTTCTGCCGAGCATGGCTCGGCACTACCGGTTGCTGGCTCCGCCGTAGCCCGGGTAAGCGCAGCACACCCGGGGCTCTTCGCGCGGAGCCTTTGATAGAGCCGACCCATGCCGGGTTGGGCTATCGGGAAAGCTTCTGCCGAGCATGGCTCGGCACTACCGGTTGCGGGCTTCGCCGTAGCCCGGGTAAGCGCAGCGCACCCGGGGCTCTTCGCGAGGGGCGTTTGGTATAGCCGAGCCATGCGGGGTTGGGGCTATCGGGAAAGCTTCTGCCGAGCATGGCTCGGCACTACCGGTTGCTGGCTCCGCCGTAGCCCGGGTAAGCGCAGCGCACCCGGGGTTCTTCGCGCGGAGCCTTTGGTGGAGCCGAGCCATGCGGGGTTGGGCTATCGGGAAAGCTTCTGCCGAGCATGGCTCGGCACTACATGTCGTTGGCAAAGAAAAAATGCCCCGGTTTCCCGGGGCATCTTCCTTTCACGACGTCAAACCAGTTTTACCAGGTGTAGCTGATGCGGCCGTAGACGTAAGCGCCGTTGAAGCCGAACGGCGAGTAATTGCTGTACGGCATCATGCCGTAGGTGGAATTCAGTTCGTTCTGCACGCGGTCCGGGTATTCGTTCAGCAGATTGTCGGCGCCGACGGTGAGCTTCCAGCTCTCGCTGGGCTTGAAGCTGGCCGATGCATCGACAATCCACTTGGCGTCGTAGGTCTGGTCGCGGGCCGCACTGGCCGAATTGCGCACGGTGAAGCTGCCGTAGCGGGTGGCCGACAGGCCCAGCTCCCAACGGTCCGAACGCCAGGTCCCGCTGAGGATGCCCTTGTCGCTGGGGAAGCTGTCCTCGATGCGGCCGATTTCATCGCGGCCGATCAGCGATTGGGTGATGCCCAGTGCCGAGAACACCGCCGGCGAGGCGCTGAACTTCTTCACTTCGGTTTCGTTGTAGCTGTACGCCGCGGTCAGTTCCAGGCTGCTGGCGCTGAACGGAATGGTGTAGCTGGAAACGAAGTCCACGCCGCGGGTACGGGTGTCCAGCCCGTTGGTGAAGTAGGCGAACTGGGTAACCTGCTGCAGGCCCAGATCGGACAGCAGCGCGGCGGCGGCCGGGGTGGTGTTGATGTTGGAGGACAGCACGATGCGGTCGTCGATGTCGATCTGGTAGGCATCGACGGTGACGTACAGGCGATCCACCGGTTGCAGCACGAGGCCAACGCTGTAGGAGGTAGAAGACTCAGCCTTCAGCGGTGCCGCACCCAGGGCCTGGGCAGCAGCGCTGGTGGTCGGGAAGGTGCCCTTTTCATAGAACACGCCATCAGTGATCGAGCTGGTCACCGCCTGGTAGCTCTGCTGTGCCAGAGACGGCGCACGGAAGCCGCTGGAAGCGGTGGCGCGCAGCGCGACCTTGTCGGTGAAGGCATAACGGGCCGACAGCTTGCCGGAGAACTTGTCACCGAAGTCCGAATAGTCTTCGTAGCGACCGGTCAGGCCAGCGGAGAACTTGTCGGTGAGGTCGGCTTCAAGGCCGGCATATACCGCGTAGTTGTCACGGTCATTGTGCACTTCGTTGATCGGGGTGAAACCGCCGAAACCCTGCGCGCCGCTGCCGGTGTAGGAGTTCAGTTCGCCTGCGGTCTGCTCCCACTTCTCGCGGCGGTATTCACCACCGAAGGACAGCGTGACCGGATAGGCCAGGCCCCAATCCAGCGCCTTGGTGAAGTCAGCATTGAAGATGTCCTGCTGGTACTTCAGCGTGCCGTCGTAGAACGAACTCGGGCTGGTTGCACCCAGGCTGTAGTTGATGCTGTTGCGGGTGTGGAAATCCAGGGTGTTTTCACCGTGGTTGACGCTGACGTCCCAGGTCCAGCCGTTCTCGGTGTTGCCCTTGACGCCGGCAACCACGGAGCGGTCCTTGGAGTACTGGTTGATCTGCGGCACGTAGCCGTTCGGGTAGAGCTGGGCCAGCAGGGCGCTCTGGCCGCTGTGGTTGGGCGAGCGGTAGAACGCGAACGAGGTGATGTCGCGGTTGCTCAGCAGGGCGTTGGCATAGCCGGTGATGTTGTCGCTGAAATTGAAGTTCAGGTTGGCCGAGGCAGCGGTGGCATCCACGCGCGGGTCGCCGACGACAAAGGTTTTCTCGCCGATGTCCGGGAAGTTGCCGGTGTTGGGTGCGGTGCCCTGGTAGGGGCCGGCGCGGTTGCTCTCGTCCTGCTGGCTGATCTGGCCAGCCAGGTGCAGGCTGCCACGGCCGTCGGCGAAGCTGACGCCGGTGTCGCCGGAGAGCTGGTACTTGTTGCCGTCGCCAGCCGAGTACTGGCCGTAGTCCACGGCCAGGCTGCCGCCTTCGCCGCTGCCCTTGAGCACGATGTTGACCACGCCGGCGATGGCGTCAGAGCCGTACTGGGCCGAGGCGCCGTCACGCAGCACTTCCACGCGCTCGATGGCGGCGATCGGAATGGCGTTGATGTCCACGGCCGATGCGCCGCGGCCGATGCTGCCGTTGACGTTGATCATGGCCGAGGTATGGCGGCGCTTGCCGTTGACCAATACCAGCACCTGGTCCGGGGACAGGCCGCGCAGCTGTGCCGGGCGGATGCCGCTGGTGCCGTCGGTGAGGGCCGGGCGCGGGAAGTTCAGCGAGGGCAGGGCGCGCGACAGCGCGGTAGCCAGCTCGGAAGTGCCGGTGGACTGCAGGACTTCCGGGGTGATGATGTCGATTGGCGACTGCGATTCGGCCACGGTACGGTCGGCCACGCGGGTACCGGTAACGATCACGGTATCCAGGGTATTGGCGCTGGACTGGGCCAGGGCGGGGAGGGCCGGGGCGCCAAGTACGAGAGCAATGGCGACGGCGAGAGTGCTGGACTTGCGGTTCATCAGGTTGCAGCTCCGGTATTGAGTGGCGGCATCGGCGGCGCGTGGGGTTCGCGGCTGTTGCGGTGCCCCATTACCAATTAATGGGTTTTTAACCTCGTGTCAAACCGGACGATTCAGCTAAATTGTTGCTTTTGAAAGCTTTTTCAGTTCAGCAAGGGCGATTTGGCTATGCGAGTTTTTATGTCCTGTAGGAAAACGCCGTTACTGCGCGTGCGACTACGGGAGGTGAGTCAAGTATTGGTTAACGTTAGAATTACGTCGCAGGAATGCTGCTCACATGCTCATTCCTTTTCGTTATAACGGACCCATTCATGATTTCCCTTCGTAATTTCGCCCTTCGCCGGGGCGAGCGCCTGCTGTTGTCCAACGTAGACCTCACCCTGCATGCCGGCTATCGCGTAGGCGTGGTGGGCCGTAATGGCGCAGGTAAATCCAGCCTGTTTGCCGCCGTGCGTGGCGAACTGGAAGCCGACAAGGGTGACGTGTCCCTGCCCGGCAAGATCCGCATCGCCGACGTGGCCCAGGAAACGCCTGCATTGCCCGACCGCGCCATCGATTTCGTCCTGGGCGGCGATGACGTGGTGGCCGAGGTATTGAAGGAAGAAGCCGCTGCCGCCGAACGCGAAGACTGGGAGGCCGTTGCCAACGCCCACCAGAAAATGGCCGAGCTGGGCGCCTATGACGCCGAAGCGCGCGCCGGCAAGTTGTTGCACGGCCTGGGCTTCCCGGCCGAGACGCACGACCGCCCGGTGTCCGCGTTCTCCGGTGGTTGGCGTGCGCGCTTGAACCTTGCCCGCGCGCTGATGATGCCCAGCGACCTGCTGCTGCTCGACGAACCGACCAACCACCTGGATCTGGACGCGGTGTACTGGCTGGAACAGTGGCTGCTGAAGTACCCGGGCACCTTGCTGCTGATCTCGCATGACCGCGAGTTCCTCGACAACGTCGCCACCCATACCCTGCACCTGCACGGTGGCTCGGCCAAGCTCTATCCCGGCGGCTATACCGACTTCGAGCGCCAGCGTGCCGAGCACCTGCGCCAGCAGCAGATCGCGCACGAAAAGGAACAGGCCGAGCGCGCACATCTGCAGAGCTTCATCGATCGCTTCAAGGCGCAGGCCAGCAAGGCTACCCAGGCGCAGAGCCGCATGAAGCGCCTGGCCAAGATGGCCGGCACCGAAGCGGTGCGTGCCGAGCGCGAATTCCGCATCGAGTTCTCGCCGCCGGCCAAGCTGCCGTTCTCGCTGATCCGCCTCAACGACGTAACCGCCGGTTACGGCCCGGATGCGGTGATCCTGGACAACGTCGGTTTTGGCCTGGAAGCCGGCCAGCGCGTGGGCCTGCTCGGCCCGAACGGCGCCGGCAAGACCACGCTGGTGAAATCGCTGGTGGGCGACCTGCCCCTGCTGGGCGGTGACCGCATGGCCCACCCCGACCTGCAGATCGGTTACTTCGCCCAGCACACGGTGGAGTCGCTGCATGCCGGCATGACGCCGATGGATCACTTCCGCGAAATTTCACCGGACGGTGTGAATCAGTCGTTCCGCGATTTCCTCGGCAAGTGGAATTTCCCGGGTGACCGTGCGTTCGAGACGGTTGATGGTTTCTCCGGCGGCGAGCGTGCGCGTCTGGCGCTGGCGTTGATCGCCTGGCAGCAGCCGAACGTGCTGCTGCTCGACGAACCGACCAACCACCTTGATCTGGAAATGCGCGAGGCCCTGGCCGAAGCGCTGGCGCTGTTTGAAGGTGCGATCGTGATGGTGTCGCATGATCGCCACCTGATTGGCCTGGTCTGCGATACGTTCTGGCGCGTGGCCGATGGCGTGGTCGAGCCGTTTGCCGGCGATCTGGACGAATACGCGCAATGGTTGCGTACCCGCGCCAGCGCGCAGGGTTCGCGCAACAAGAACGACCGGCAGGAAAAGCCGGCGGCAGCTGCGCCGGTTGCGCAGGTCGCCCCGGCCAAGCCGGCTTCGAACAAGAAGCCGGTCAACCCGCACAAGCTGGAAGCGGCCGAGAAGAAGGTCGAGCAGCTGGGTACGTCGCTGGCGGAGGTGGATGCGCAGCTGGCCGATTCGGGCAACTACGCGGACGCCGCCAAGATGGCCAAGCTCGGCAGCGAGCGCGAAGTGCTGGCACAGCAGCTGGAGCAGGCCGAGGCAGCGTGGATGGAGATGTTGGAGGACTGAGCCTTGTCGGAGCGGCGTAAGCCGCGAAGCCGACAATGCCGGAATTCTCTCTGTAGAGCCGAGCCATGCTCGGCTGAGGCGTTACCGGTGAAGCCCCTGCCGAGCATGGCTCGGCACTACAGGGTGCTTTTGCCGAGCATGGCTCGGCACTACAAATCCAGGCCACCTTGCGCCTGCAGCCACACCCGGAATCGCTTCAAGGCCTCGCGCTCCTGCCGCGAACGCAGGCGCGTCAACCAGTACCGGCCCAACGACAGGGTCGGCGCGAACGGCTGCAGCAAGCGTCCTTCGGCAAGATCCTGTTCGAACATGCGTAATGGCAGCAGCGCCACGCCCGCCCCGGCGGCGGCCGCACTGGCCAGGGTCAGGGACGAATCAAACACCGTGCCACGTGCTTCGACCCCGCTGATACCGGCCAGCTCCAGCCAGCGCGGCCACTCGTCGTTGCGGTAGGAACGCAGCAACGGCACGTTGCCCAGATCGCGCGGCTGCCGCAGTCGTCGCGCAACGGCCGGCGCGCATAGCGGCGCGAACGGTGTATCCACGATTGGCACGCAGTCCTGCCCTTGCCAGTCACCGTCGCCAAAGCGGATGGCCAGGTCCAGGCCTTCGCCGGCCAGATCGATGCGGTTGTTGTGGGTCTGCACGCGCAGTTCGATATCCGGATGTGCGCTCTCGAACGCCGCCAGGCGCGGCAGCAGCCAGCCGGTGGCAAAGGTGCCGACCACGCCCACGGTGAGCACTTCACGGAAGCGGCCACCGGTGAAGCGGTCCAGCGCGATCGCCATGCGGTCAAAACTTTCGGTCAGCACCGGATACAGCGCCGCGCCCTCGTCGGTAAGCGCTACCCCGCGTGGCAATCGATGGAACAGGCTGACCTGCAGACGGTCTTCCAGGCCGCGGATCTGGTGGCTCAGCGCTGCCTGGCTGACACATAGCTCCAATGCCGCCCGGGTGAAGTTGAGATGGCGGGCGGCGGCCTCGAAGGCGCGCAGGGCGTTGAGCGGGAGCTGTGGGCGGATCATGGACTGGTCATGACGAAAGTTGATGGACGAGCGCATTATTTCCGCTTTCCATGTCGGATTTTGCGTTTATCTGCAAATTTATCTAATGGCTCCCGATGAATCTTCGCGATGGTTGGGCGCCGCCTTGCCCGCCAAGATCGGCTGCATCACGCCAAGGAGAGTTGCCATGCTTGCTCGTCGTCAGTTCCTCACATTCGGCGCTGCTGCCGTCGCCACTGCACTGGTGCCCGCAGCGCTGGCGCGTAGCGCGGCCATGCCGCCGTCCACGGGCATGGGCCCGGCGGAGGCGGGGGACTTCGCCGCGCTGGAGACAGCCAGCGGCGGCCGTCTTGGCGTTTGCCTGTGGAACCCCGGCAGCGGCGCGCGTTACGGCCATCGCATGGATGAGCGCTTCCCGATGTGCAGCACGGTCAAGTTTCCGCTGGCGGCGGCCATCCTGCGCCACGCCCAGGCGGGCCAGTTGTCCCTGGACCAGCGCGTGGCGGTCAGGCGGGCCGACATCATCGACCATTCGCCTTTCAGCGAACGCCATGTCGGCAAGGACATGACCGTGCGTGACCTGTGCCGGGCGACGATGATCGTCAGCGACAACACCGCGGCCAACCTGCTGCTGCCCTTGGTCGGTGGCCCGGAAGGACTCACCCGCTTCCTGCGCGAGCACGGCGACCGCATCACCTTGAGCGCTCGCAATGAGCCCGAGCTCAATCGCTTCGCCGCTGGCGATCCGCGTGACACCACCAGTCCGGCGGCAATGGCAGGCAATCTGCAGCGCTTCGTGCTGGGTGACGTACTCGGCACGGCGGCGCGCCAGCAACTCGCCGATTGGCTGATCGACAACCAGACCGGCGACGCGCGCCTGCGCGCGGGCCTGCCGCAAGGCTGGCGGGTAGGTGACAAGACCGGCAGCAATGGCAAGGACACCACCAACGACATCGCCGTGCTGTGGCCGCTGGGTGATGGCACGCCCTGGCTGCTGGTCAGTTACCTGCAGGGTTCTGCACTGGATGATGACGGCCGCAATGACATCCTGCGCCGCGTTGGGGAGCTTGCCGGGGCCCGACTGCGCTGACAGCGGCTTTGCTCGTCAGCCGGCGGACCGGAGGTGCCACATCCCTCCGGTCCACAGGAAACAGACGTATGAGCAAGGAACTGATCTATCTGCTGCTGATCTTCGCGTTGCTGGTAATCCCGCGCGCGCTGCAACGTTTCAGCATTCCCGCACCGTTGACCTGCCTGGTGTTCGGCATCAGCGCAATGCTGTGGCTGGGCGACAGCGCGCATGACCCGGTGGTCAGCCTGTTGGCGACGCTGGGTATCTCCTCGCTGTTCCTGTTCGCCGGCCTGGAGGTGGATCTGGCCGATCTGCGCAAGGGCATGTGGCCCCTGCTGACCCATCTGCTGATCCGCAGTGCCACGCTCACCGGGGTGGCCTGGCTGGCCTGGCACTATGCCGGCCTGCCGTGGCAGGCGGCTGCGCTGCTGGCGCTGGCCCTGCTCACGCCTTCCACCGGCTTCATCATGGATTCGTTGTCCCAGCTTGGGCTGGATGATGCTGAACGTTTCTGGGTCAGTAGCAAGGCCATCGCCGGCGAACTGCTGGCCCTTGCGGCCTTGTTCGTGGTGCTGCAGGCCGGTGACCCCGCGCATATGGCGCTGTCCAGCCTGGCGCTGCTGGCGATGATGGTGGGGCTGCCCTTGTTGTTCATCGCGTTGGGACGCTGGGTGGCGCCGCATGCACCGGGATCGGAATTCTCGTTGTTGGTGATGGTCGGCATGCTGGCGGCCTATATCACCTACGTGCTCGGTGTGTATTACCTGGTGGGCGCGTTCATTGCTGGCCTGGTGGCGCGCCTGCTGCAGCAGCGCATGCCGTCGTTGGCCTCGCATGAAAACCTGCACGCACTGCGTCTGTTCGCCTCGTTCTTCGTGCCGTTCTACTTCTTCAACGCCGGCACCAAGGTCCCGGCCGAAGCCTTGAGCTTCGAGGCGCTGGGTCTGGGGTTGGTGATCACATTGGTGGTGTTGCCGCTGCGTATCGCGGTGGTCTGGCTGCAGCGGCGCTTGATGTTTGGCGAGAGCTTCCGTTCCAGCCTGCGGGTGGCCTTGGCGCTGTCGCCGACATTGATCTTCACCCTGGTGCTGGCGGCGATCATGCGCGAGCGCTTTGCCATCTCGCCGGTGCTGTTCGGCGCCCTGTTGCTATACGCAGCGCTGACGACCTTGCTGCCTTCGCTGGTGTTCCGTCGGCCGATGGACGTGGATCCGCTGCAGAATGAGATGGCGCAGGCCGAAGCTGCACATGCCGACCTTGCCGTAAGAGATGAGGCGGCGCCCGTCAGTGCACCGGGTACTGCGTCTGATAAACCGGAAATGTCGGCAACGTAAGAGCATTTTGGCGTCATGCACGCCGTTATCATCCTGACCGCAAACTACAGCAGTGTGTTTTGGGGATAGGGGATGGTGGTGGACCGGGAAGGCTGGCGACAGGTGCGGGAGCTGTTCGATGCGGTGTGCGACACCGATCCGGCGCATTGGCGCAGTGAGCTGGCGCGCCTGAGTGCGGACCCGGCGGTCATTGCTGAAACGCTGGAGCTGCTGCACGCGCAGACCCGCGAACTGGGCAGCGCACAGGCGCCGCTCGAACGGATGCTCGGCGGTGGGCTGGAATCGGAACTGAACGAAGGTGACACGGTTGGACCATGGCGTTTGTGCCAGCGTCTGGCCAGTGGCGGCATGGGCGTGGTTTTCCGTGCCGAACGTGCCGACGGCCTGTATGCGCAGGAGGTGGCCATCAAGTTCCTGCAGGGCCAGCCAGGCGTGCGCGCGGCAGAACGGCTGGCCGAGGAGCGGCGCATCCTGGCCGGGTTGCAGCACCCCAACATCGCGCGGCTGTACGACGGCGGCACCACGCCGGCCGGCAATCCCTACCTGGTGATGGAATACATCCGCGGCCAGCCGTTGGATACCTACTGTGTGCAGCAGGGCCTGGATCTGGCGCAGCGGCTGGCGCTGTTCCTCAAGGTCTGCGGCGCGGTACAGGCTGCGCATGCGCGGCTGGTCCTGCATTGCGACCTGAAGCCGTCCAACATCCTGGTTCGCGCCGATGGTGAGCCGGTGCTGCTGGATTTTGGCGTCTCGCGCCTGCTGGACGACACCTCCGCAGGCGTTCGCGCAGGCTTTTTCACGCCGGCCTATGCGGCGCCCGAGTTGCAGGCCGGGCAGGCCAGCGGTGTGGTCAGCGATGTGTTCAGCCTGGGCGCGCTGCTGGGGGAACTGGTCGCCGGCAAGCGTGGGCGCAGGGACGGCAGCGATGCCGGCCACGCTGTCACCGCGCCAAGCGCGCGGGCCGGGCTGGATTGCGCTTGGCGCAATCGCTTGCGCGGGGATCTGGATGCGATCGTGGTACGTGCCGGGGCGCTTGATCCGGAACAGCGCTATCCCTCGGTCGAGGCGATGGTGGCCGACCTCCAGCGCCATCAGCAACGTCGGCCGGTGCAGGCGCGTAATGGCGGCCGTTTGTACCGCACGGGTCGCTGGTTGCAGCGGAACTGGAAGGGTGTCGGCATGCTGCTTGTAGTGCTGCTGCTGGCGGCCTGGTTCGTGTGGCGTCTGCAGCAGGCCCGTATGCAGGCTGAGCAGGAGGCGCAGGTGGCGCAGGAGGTCAGTGACTTCCTGGTGTCTGCGTTCGACGCGGCCAACCCGCGCAAGGGCCAGCTGCGTGGTAGCAGCGAAGTCACCGCGCGCGAAGTGCTGGAGGCCAGCCGCGAACGCATCGAGCAGCAGCAGTGGACCTCGCCATTGGTCAAGGCGCGCTTGCAGTCGGTGCTGGCGCAGGCGTTCCAGAACATCGGCGAGGGCGGCGCAGCCGAACCGCTGTATCGCGCCGCCATCCCGGTGTTGCAGGCGGCGGGCCCCGGTAGCCGCGATATCGCCGCAGTATCGCTGAACGAGTTGTCGACCTTGCTGGCCAACCAGCAGCGTGGCGAGGAATCCGAAAGCTTTGCCCGCCAGGCGCTGGCATTGCGCGCTCCCGCGCCCTCGCAGCTGCGCGTTGCCCAGGCTTACAACTCGCTGGGGTTGGCATTGAGTGCGCAGCGTCGTTTCGATGACTCGGCCAAGGCATTCGACCAGGCACTGGCGATGCATGCGGGCCTGCACAGCAATGCGTTGCGCCAGTCCACGGTCATCCAGAACAAGGCGTTGATGTATATCGAGAAGGGCGACTACGTGTTGGCCGAGCAGATGTTGCGACAGGTCGCGGAACTGCGCCGGCCTTGGGGCACGCGTACATCCGAGTGGTGGGGCGGGCAATACGCGCTGATGCGCGCGATTGCCGCGCAGGGGCGTTATGCCCAAGCGCTTGCTGCCAGTGACGAAGTTCTCGCGCTGGCGCTGCATCTGTTTGGGGCGGTCAATGACAACGTCGCGATGATCCACAACGAACGCGGCGGGCTGCAGCAGGACCTGGGCAACTACACCGAGGCGGTGGCCGAGTACCGCAAGGCGCTGCAGCAGTACGAAGGACTTGGCGTCGCCCAGACCATGGATGCGGCGATCACGCTCAACAACCTGGCCGGGCTGGAACAGGCCCGCGGCGATGCGGTAACGGCACGCAGCCTGTTTGAGCGGAGCCTGCAGATCAGGCGCAGGACGCTGGGCGCGGATGAACCGCAGGTCTGGGTGGTGGAGGCCAATCTGGCCCGCCTGTTGATCGAGGAGGGTGATCTGCAACAGGCGTTGCCGTTGATCGCGCACGCCCGCGCAGGCTGGGCAGGGCATGTTGCCCCGGAACACCCCAGGCGATTGTTGGCCGAGGCCATCTGGGCGCAGTGGCAGATAGCGCACGGTGATCTGGCGGCGGCAGGCAGTGCGTTGGCGTCCATCAAGCAGCATCTGCAAGGCGGTGACATCCGCGTGCAGCGCCGTTATCTGGCGGTGCTGGCCAAACGTCAGGGCAGTGGCGGGGATCCCGCTGCTGCGGCGCGGACGTTGCAGCAGCTGGTCGATGTCTATGTTGCCGAGGTTGGCGAAGACTCGGTGGAGACCGCGCAACAGCGCGCTGCGTATGCAGAGGCGCTGGCCGCGGCGGGTCGCTGCGACGACGCCAGGCTCGCGGTGCGCAAGGCGTGGCCGGCGCTGGAGCAACAATTGCTGCCTGTCAGCCGCGTCCGCCAGCGCGCACAGGCGTTGCTGGCAAACAACGCCTGTGCGACGACGGCAGCCCGCTAGCCCGGCATTGGCCTTGCCGGGGAGTCCACCAGCGGCTACGGTCCAAGGATGAATATTTCATTCCGTCACGCCGTTCCGTTGCTGCTGCTCGCAGCACTTCCGCTTTGTCCTGCCGCTGCCCGCGCCGAGGCGCCGGTGGACACGTTCATGGCGGCGCTGTCGCGCTATTGCGGGCAGGCATTTGCCGGCCAGGTGATCCACAACACCCCGGCCTCGGCCACGCCCGATCCCTTCGAGGGCAAGGCCCTGGTCATGCATGTGCGCGGCTGCGACACGCCAGCCCAGGAGCTGCGGGTGCCATTCCACGTGGGTGACGACCATTCACGGACCTGGGTGATCACCCGTACCGCGGAGGGCTTGCGGCTGAAGCATGACCACCGCCATGCCGATGGCAGCCCGGATGCGGTGACACTCTACGGAGGCGACAGCGATGGCGCCGGCACCGCGCAGCGGCAGGAGTTTCCGGTGGATGCGGCGTCGGTGGCGATGTTCCAGGCGCAGGGCATGACCGCCTCCTTGCGCAATACCTGGGCATTGCAGCTCGAACCGGGCCAGCGAATGATCTACGAGTTGTCGCGGCCGGACGGACGCCTGTTCCAGGTCGCCTTCGATCTGCGCACGCCAGTGCCTTTGCCGCCGGCGCCTTGGGGCAGCGACTAAAGGAAAGGGCGCCGAAAGGCGCCCTTCAGTTTGGCGTCGCGGGAAGCCTCAGCGCGCGCCAAAGCGTGCTCGGCAGCCGCCGTTCACCCAGATGCTGTTGCCGTTGTAGCCCCAGTTGCGGCCTTCCACGCAGCGGGTATCGGAGACCTGCTGGACGATCACCGGGCGGCCCTGGCGGCGGTCCCAGTTGCAGGTGTTCAGTCGGTTGCTGTTGCTATGGCAATCAACGACGTAGTTGCCACCGCCCCAGCCGCCTTGTCCGTTCCCACCCCAGCCACCTTGGCCCTGGGTGAACTCCGCACGACAGCCGCCGCTGACCCAGACGCTGCCGTTGCTGCTGCCCCAGTTGCGGCCCTCGATGCAGCGGGTGTCCGATATCTGCCGTAGCAGGGTGGCGCGACGCCAGCCGGTGTTGCAGACCTGCTGGCGATTGTTGTTGCTGTCGCAGCGAACCACCCCGTTGTTGTTCCAGCCACCCTGGTTGTTGCCGTTGCCGCCGGCCCAGTTGCCGCGGGCTTCGGCAAACTCGGCGCGGCAGCCGCCGCTGACCCAGACGCTGCCATTGCTGCTGCCCCAGTTGCGGCCTTCGGTGCAACGCGTATCGGAGACCTGGCGCACCAGCACTGCGCGACGCCAACCGGTGTTGCACACCTGCTGCCGGTTCTTGTTGCTGTCGCAGCGAATGGTGCCGTTGTTGCCCCAGCCGCCCTGGCCGTTGTTTCCCCCCCAGCCGCCACGGCCTTCGGCAAACTCGGCGCGGCAGCCGCTGCTCACCCAGACCGCGCCGTTGCTGCTGCCCCAGCTGCGGCCTTCGATGCAGTCGCCACGGGACAGCTGGCGGACCATGACCGCGCTACGCCAGTTGGTCCGGCAGATGCGTTGACGTTGGTCCTGGCTTTCACAGCGGACGGTGGCGTTCTGTGAGCCCCCTTGCGGGTAACCCTGGGCCGCCGCAGGGGCAATGCTCGCAGCCAGCGGCAGCAGCGCTCCCAGGCTGGCAATAAGGAAGGATCGGTACATGGCGGCGTCCCTGTTCAGGTTGGGTGGCGGAACTATAGGGGGAATCCCACTTAAGCCCGCGTGACTGAGCGGCGGATTTGCTCCAGCACCCGCTCAGCGCCAAAATACGGGGCTACCCGGCGCCGTTTCGTGCCGGGACCCCTGCGGAGCTTCCCATGCGTACCCATTTCTGCGGCCTGGTCGACGAGACCCTGATCGGCCAAACCGTGACCCTCGCCGGCTGGACCGACGTTGCCCGTAACCTTGGCGGCGTCTGCTTCATCGATCTGCGCGATCACGAAGGCATCGTCCAGGTCACCGTCGAGCCGGACAATGCCGACGTCTTCGCCGTGGCTGCCAGCCTTGGCTACGAGGATGTGCTGCAGGTGGAAGGCGTGGTGCGGGCGCGTCATGCGGTCAACGACAAGATCCGCAGCGGCAAGGTGGAAGTGATCGCCACCCGCATCACCGTGCTCAACAAGGCCGCGCCGCTGCCGTTCCACGCCCACGAGAACCCGGGCGAGGAAACCCGCCTGAAGTACCGTTACCTGGACCTGCGCCGTCCGGAAATGCAGCGCATGCAGCGCACCCGCATCAAGCTGGTGCAGGCGCTGCGCCGCCATCTGGACGAGCGTGGCTTCCAGGACATCGAGACCCCGATCCTGACCAAGGCCACCCCGGAAGGCGCTCGCGACTTCCTGGTGCCGGCACGCATGCACCCGGGCGAGTTCTACGCCCTGCCGCAGAGCCCGCAGCTGTTCAAGCAGATCCTGATGGTGGCCGGCTTCGACCGTTACTACCAGATCGCCCGCTGCTTCCGCGATGAAGCGCTGCGCGCTGACCGCCAACTGGAGTTCACCCAGCTGGACATGGAGTTCGCCTTCGTCCGCGAGCGCGATATCCAGGATTTCGTCGAAAACATGATCCGCGCCATCTTCAAGGAAGTGGTGGACGTGGAGCTGGCCGCGCAGTTCCCGCGCATGACCTGGGCCGAGGCGATGCGTCGCTATGGCTCGGACAAGCCGGACCTGCGCATCGCGCTGGAGCTGGTGGACGTGGCCGAGCTGGTCAAGACCAGCGAGTTCCCGGTGTTCACCGCCGCTGCCAATGACGCCGATGGTCGCGTTGCCGCGCTGCGCATCCCGGCCGGCGCCTCGCTCAGCCGCAAGCAGATCGACGAATATGCCGCCCATGCCGCCAAGTACGGCGCCAAGGGTCTGGCCTATATCAAGATCGCCGACAACGGCGATATCAGCTCGCCGATCCAGAAGTTCTTTGCCGAGGACGCATTTGCGGCACTGCTCAAGAAGGTTGGCGCCGGCAACGGCGACATCGTGTTCTTCGGTGCGGGTGCCTACAACAAGGTCTCCGACTTCATGGGCGCGCTGCGCCTGAAGGCCGGCAAGGACTTCGGCCTGGTGAGCGAGGGCTGGGCACCGCTGTGGGTTACCGACTTCCCGATGTTTGAATGGGACGAAGAAGAGCAGCGCTACGTCGCCCTGCATCACCCCTTCACCGCCCCGGCGGTGGACGATGTGGCCGAACTGCGCGCGCATGCCAAGACGGCGGTCTCGCGCGGTTACGACATGGTGCTCAACGGCAACGAGATCGGCGGCGGTTCCATCCGTATCCATCGCCCGGAAATGCAGAGCGCGGTGTTCGAGCTGCTCGGCATCGGTGCCGAAGAAGCCCGCGCCAAGTTCGGCTTCCTGCTGGATGCACTGAACTACGGCGCGCCGCCGCACGGTGGCATCGCCTTCGGTATCGACCGTATTGCCGCGCTGATGGCCGGCACCGAGTCCATCCGTGACGTGATCCCGTTCCCGAAGACCACCGGCGCGCAGTGCCTGATGACCGACGCGCCGTCGCCGATCGCCGACGCGCAGCTGGCTGAAGTGCACGTGCAGGTCAGGCCCAAGAGCCAGTAACCAGTGGATAGGAGCCAGGAACCAGAGAGAGCGTGAGGCCTTTTCTGGTTCCTGGTTTTTCAGTTTGGGACATTGCTTGAATGCCCAAGCTTGCCTCTACGATGCTGGTTCCTCATCGCTGGTTCCTTGCCTTATGAACATCCGCCGAGCGACTTCTGCAGACGCCGAACTGCTGTGCACCCTGGCCGAACGCACCTTCGTGGAGACGTTCGGCCATCTGTATCCGCCCGAAGACCTTGCGGATTATCTCGCCAGCGCCTATCCGGTGGCGTTGCAGCGCCAGCAGCTGCAGTCCGGTGACTACGCGGCGTGGTTGCTGGAAGTGGATGGCCAGGCCGTTGGCTTTGCGTTTGCCGGCCCCTGTGGCCTGCCGCATGTGCAGGTGCAGGCGGGCGATGGTGAGTTGAAGCGCTTGTATGTGCTGCGCGCTCATCAAAGCGGCGGCCATGGCGGCCGCTTGTTTGCCGCCGCGCTGGATTGGTTGCAGACGCCAGGACGCACGTTGTGGATCGGTGTCTGGTCGGAAAATTTTGGCGCGCAGCGATTCTATGCCCGTCACGGTTTCGAGCAGGTCGGCGTCTATGAGTTCCCGGTCGGCAATACCCGCGACAAGGAATTCATCCTGCGCCGCCAGCAGGCCTGAGCCGCGCTGCGCCGCTCAGCGGCGCAGCTGGATTTCCTTGCCGTCATTGTTGCTGGACACCTGGTAGGCAGTGTGCAGCGCGTCCAGGAAACCTGGCGCATCGTTGCTGCGGAATACACCACTTACCTTCAGGTGCCGCAGTTCCGGGTCGGTGACGCGGATCGGTGTACCACCGTAGCGGTTGAACTCGGCCACCGCCTCGGCCAGGGTCATGTTCTCGAATACCAGTTGACCGTGCGTCCACGACGGAGCGTCGGCCACGGCAAAGGTTTCCACCGTCATCGTGGTTTTGCGCAGTTGCGCGCGCTGGCCGGGCGTCAATTCGCCCACAACCTGTGCGTCGTTGCCGGGCTGGCGCAGCTGCACCTTGCCTTCAAACAAGGCCACCGACACCGTGCCGTCGTGCCGGTAAACCTCGAACTGCGTGCCCACCGCGCGCACGCTGCCGCTGTCGGTGTCCACGCTGAGTGGACGCTGCGGGTCCTTGGCCACGCGGAAGAAGGCCCGGCCCTGTTCCAGTGCGATACGGCGTTCCTGCCGGTTGTAGCTGACCTGCATGCGGCTGGCCGCATCCAGGTCCACCACGGTGCCATCGTCCAGGGTGATGCTGCGCTGCTGCCCGGGTTCGGTGGCGTACTGCTGCGGCGACGGCAGGGTCGGGCCGAGCAGCTTCCAGCCGATGGCGACGGTGGCCAGTGCGGCGGCGCTGGCCACCCACCAGCGCACGCGTTGGCCGCGCGGCCGGGAGCGCGGACTGGCCGCTGTCCTGCCGCTGTGCTGGGGGGGCGACACTGCTGCGGGGGCTGCTGCCGCTGCGACCATTGGCATGCGCGCATCGACTTCCGCGCTGGCGGCAAAATCGCCCAGCATTGCCCATAGCTGCTGCAGCCTTTGGTAGGCGGCGCGATGCTCGGGGGCCGCCGCCAGCCATGCATCGGCCTGCTGCCTGTCATCACTGTTGGCATCGTCTGCGCGCAGCCGCGCGAACCATGCGGCGGCCTGTGCCTGGATGGGGTCCAGGTCGTCGTCCTGGTCGTCGTGCATCGGGTCCAGCATGTCGTCGTCTTTCATGGCAGTTCCAGGCGCGTGTTGAAGTGGAGCAGGGCGCGCATCATCTGTTTCTCCACGGCGCTGACGCTGATGCCCAGTTGCCCGGCAATCGCGCTGTAGGTCAGGCCTTCATAACGGTTCAGCAGGAATACCTGTTGGCAGCGTGGAGGGAGTTCGTCCAGGTGCCTGACAAAGGTACGCAGGCGCTCCCGGTCCTGGTACACCCGCTCGCCACTGACGGTTTCGGTGGGCCAGCCTTCGACATTCTCGTCCAGGGGTACATGCTGGCTGACATGGCGGGTACGGTCGCGGCGAAAACGATCACGCAGCAGGTTGCCGGCAATCGTCATGAGGTAGGCCTCGATATTGGCTACCCGCGCGGCCTGGGGATCGCGCATCATGCGCACCAGGGTTTCCTGGGCCATGTCCTCGGCATCGTCGGGGGTGTTCAGGTGGTTCTTGAAGTAGCGCACCAAGCGCGGGCGATACTGCTGTGCCAGGGTTATCGCGTCCCGGGGTCCTTCAGGTTCCTGCTGATTGGGGGGCGGCACAGTCATTTGTCTGCGAATTCGGGGTATGTGGCAGGGTCAGCTTGAGGCACAGCCCAGGGAAGTGCCAGATGAGGGATTTTCGCGTTCGTGCGTCCCGGCAGGCGGCGGAAGGATAACCATGGCGGCAACGGACTTCAGTGTGTGTGCGATGACGGGGGTACGGCCAGCATCGGCCTGCTTGCCTGTCCGCGTCCGTGCCGCTCGTCCCTTTTTCGCCGCGCTGCTGGCCGTTGCCTTGATCGCGGTGGTGGCTGCCTGGCCGGGTGTGCTGATGGCGCAGGCGCAGGCGCGGGTGCTGGATATTGCTCCGGCCCCCTTGGCCCAGAGTTTGAGCCGGTTGGCGCAGGCGATGGATATCCAGCTTCTCATTCCGCCGGAGCTGGTGCGCGGCAAGGCGGCGCCGCGTTTGCAGGGGGAGTTCACGGCCGGCCAGGCGCTGCAGAAGGTACTTGCCGGTAGCGGTCTCAGTTACCGGCAGACAGCGGGGGGAGTCATTACGATCATTCCGCTGCCGGCCCCCGCGCGCAGGGCAACGGTGGCGCCGGGACAGACGGAAACCCGGCTGCAGGCACCGCCAACGACGTCACTGGAATCGTTGCAGGTCACCGGCTCGCGCATCCGCCGCAGTGGGTTTGAAAGCGCGGCGCCACTGGCGGTCATCAGCGCCGAGCAGATGGAGCGTGACGGCCATTTTTCGCTGGCCGACGCGCTGGCCATCAATGGCATGAGCGACTACGGCGCCGAGTCGCAAGGTGGAGGTGGTCGTTTTTCCGCGAATGCGCAGCCGTTGAACCTGCGCGGATTGGGGGCCGGCCGGGCCTTGATCCTGGTCGACGGCCGACGCGTGCCGGACTATCCCTTCCCGTCCAACGGACGCAGCAACTTCCAGAGCCTGGGCAGCATTCCGTTGGCCGGCGTGGACAGGGTGGAGGTGATGACCGGCGGGGCATCGGCGATCTATGGCGCCGATGCGATCGCGGGCGTGATCAACATCGTGCTCAAACAGCCGCGTGATGGTCATCAAGTGAAGCTGCGGACCGGCACCAGCACGCAAGGCGGCGCGGACCGCACCGACCTGCAATGGGCGTCAGGCTTCAGTGGCGCGGATTGGCGCGTGGAGTATTCCGTGCAGCTTGCGCAGCAACAGCTATTGCGCGGGCGTCAGCGTCAGCTGCAGTTCGCGGACCCCAACGGCGCCGACGCGCAACCGGATATTGGCTTGGGATTGCAGGGGGAGGCTGGGGCGTTGCTGCCGTTGCCGGCAGGGGTTTGCGATCGCTGGGAGGGCGAGTTCGTCGACTGGAACTACGGCGCGGCGCCGAACGGGTTGCGCGGCACAGGCTGTGGCAGCTGGCGCAACGCGGGGTACGCCTCACTGGCGGATGGCGTGCGGGAGGTATCCGGACGCGTGCATGGCGAACGCGATCTGTCCGGCGGCATCCAGCTGTGGACGACCGTGCAGCTCTGGCATGCGCGCAGTGACATGGCGACGGCAGCTGAAACCATCACCGGCCCGCACAGTGCCCGCACCGGCAGGGTGGACCAGGTGCATGATCCCCGCTTGGGTACGATTTCGCCGCGACGGGTGCTCACCCCGGGGGAGATGGGCGGCTTGGCTGCGATGAATGATCGCTATGCCGAACGGATGGCCGATCTGGCCGGCGGGCTGCGCGGCTATCTTGGTAAAAGCCTGGAATGGGGTTTCACCGCAGGCCATTCCGACTATCAGGTGCAGCGCGACTTCCGGCGCTTGCTTGGGGCGCAGGTCAACGCGTTCTTCTACGAGCCTGTGCAGGGATTCACCGATGATGGCGTTGTGATCCAGCCGCTCAATCTGGCGCACTGGTACCGCCCGATGACGGCAGCGGAATACCGCTCCTTGTCCACCACCGTGCATTTCCGTGCACGCAGCCAGGTGGACAGTGCCAGCTACGTGCTGTCCGGGGATGTGGCCGAGTTGGCAGCCGGCAAGCTGGGCGTGGCAATGGTGCTTGAAGCCAGTCGCCAGCGTTATGCGCTCCACAACCGACCCTCGGTCTTGCCGCTTCAATTGGACCTGTATGACCTGACCGGCAGCGTCGGTGCAGGCAGCCGCAAGCGGTATGCACTTGGCGGCGAGGCCCGCATTCCGCTGTTGCGTAACCTCAAGGCCAGCGTCGCCGGTCGCTTGGACAACTATGACGACAGCACCCCGATCAAGCTTGCGCCAACCTGGAACGCGGGTCTGGAATGGCGTCCGACAACGCGGCTGCTGCTGCGCGCCAGCCACGCCACCAGTTTCAAGGTGCCGGACATGCACTGGGTCTACACCGACGGCGGCGGCAGCTTCGGCACCGCAGTGGACGCGCTTGGCTGCATGCGTGCAGGTTCCAATCCGGATTGCAGGGCGTATTCCAGCGAGTTCCTGACCAGGACCTATCGAAACCCCACCCTGGGTGCCGAGTCCGGCGTATCCAGCACGGTGGGTTTGGTCTGGGACGTGGCCGAGCCGTTGTCGATGAGCCTGGATTACTGGGACATCCGCAACAATCGCGGCATCGGCCGGATCTCGCCGGCATTGTTGTTGCGGGATGAGGCCGAGTGCACGACGGGCCTGCGCCTGGATGGCACGCCATCAACGGTGGACCCGCGCTCCTGGGCCTGCCGCATCGCCCGTGCGCGCATCGTGCGCAGCGGCGACAACGGCGATGCTCGCATCGTGATGGTGGAGTCCACGGCGGCCAATCAATCCCGCCAGCGCGTGCGAGGCATCGATGCCGTGGTGGACGCTCGCATCGACTCTGCGCTCGGGGAGTTCACGCTGCACGCCGCATGGTCGCGCACGCTGCATGCCCGTCGCTGGGTGCGAGCGCCGGGTACCCTGCATGATCAATGGCGGCCGGCGCAGTGGCAGTCCGGCGAAAACCTTGCCTTTCGCAGCAACTTCAGCACCCGGTTGGGCTGGCAGGGCAACGCAGGCTGGTCGACCAACCTGTTCGGCATGCGCTACGGCAGCTTGCCCCGCGCGGATGGCGTTGGGCGCCTGCATGCGCTGTTCCTGTGGAATGCATCCATCAGCAAGCGCATCAACGCGCAGGCGGCGGTGACATTGTTCGTCAACAACGTGCTTGATACGCCACCGCCGCATGACAACAGCAACGCCGAGTTTCCGTACTTTTACGACGAGGTATACGGCGCCGTGGGGCGACAGGTCGCGCTGCAGCTGGATTACACCTTCGACTAAAGGCCGGTACGCCACTGGTTGTGGTCCACTGCCGCAATGGTCAACACTGCCAGCATGCACCCGCACCACGCCTCGCGCCCCCGCGTCCTGATCCTGCATGGCATCTGGAACACCCGCTCCTGGTTGCTGCCGCTGGCCTGGCGGCTGCGCAGCCAGGGTTTTGTGGTGGATACCTTTGGTTATCCCAGTGTATTTGGCGGCCCCGAAGTGGCGGTGCCGCAACTGCTGCAGCGCCTGCAGGGGCGGGGACCGGTGTCGCTGGTCGGGCATAGCCTCGGTGGTCTGGTGGCACTTGAAGCGCTGCGCCAGTCGCCGCAGCTGGAGGTGCCGCGGGTGGTCTGCCTGGGCTCGCCGCTACGCGGCAGTGGCACCGCCCGGGTAATGGCCGAACACGGTTGGGCACTGGCGCTGGGGCGTAGCGGTGGCCTGCTGCAGCACGGTTTGCCGGAGTGGCAGGGGCAGGCCGAGGTGGGGTTGATCGCCGGTTCGGTGGCGCATGGGCTGGGCGCCCTGGTGGGGGCGCTGGAGGGGGATTCCGACGGCACGGTGGGGCTGGCCGAGACCCGTTTGCCGGGCTTGGCCGACCACTGCGTGGTCCCGGTCAGCCATAGCGGGCTGGTGTTGTCGCCGCAGGTGGCCCATTTGACCGCCGGGTTTCTGCGCCAGGGGCGCTTTCCGGACCTGCAGGCCAGTCCAGCCCCGTGACAGGGACAGGCGGGGGATCAGGTAGAATTACCGCCCTGTTCCTGACAGATGTACGGTATTCCCATGGGTCGAGGTCCTTCCATCGAAGGTCGCAAAAACGCGAATGACGCGAAGCGCGGCAAGATTTTCACCAAGATCATCCGTGAGATCAGCGTTGCTGCTCGCGGTGGTGGAGGCGACCCAAACAACAACCCACGTCTGCGCGTGGCCATGGACAAGGGCCTGAGCGCCAACATGACCAAGGACGTCATCGAGCGCGCCATCAAGAAGGCCACCGGTGAGCTGGAAGGCGTGGAGTACGAAGAGATCCGTTACGAGGGCTATGCCCCGGGCGGTATCGCGGTGATCGTGGACTGCCTGACCGACAACCGCGTGCGCACCGTGGCCGACGTGCGTCATGCCTTCAGCAAGTGCGGCGGCAACATGGGCACCGAAGGTTCGGTGGCTTTCATGTTCAAGCGCCTGGGCGTGTTGAGTTTCGCCCCCGGTGTGGATGAGGAAACCATCACCGAAGCGGCGATCGAGGCCGGTGCCGACGACATCGTGGTCTATCCGGAAGACGGTGCCATCGACGTGATCACCGCGCCGGATACCTTCCAGTCGGTGAAGGACGCGATGGAGGCTGCCAAACTGGTCGCCGACCATGCCGAGATCACCTTCCGCGCCGACAACGACGTTGCCGTCGATGCCGATACCGCGGTGCAGGTGAAGAAGCTGCTGGACATGCTCGAGGACCTGGACGACGTGCAGGACGTGTATTCCAACGTCGACCAGGCCAGCCTGGAGCGGGCCTGACGGCCCGCCCGGTCCCACCGGGTGAGACGGCGCGCAGCCATGCTGGGCGCCGTTTTTTACTGGTAGGCCAGACATGACCCGCATCCTTGGCATCGACCCCGGCTCGCAACGCACCGGGGTGGGCATCATCGACATCGACGCCAACGGCCGAGCCCGCCACGTCCATCATTGCCCGTTGGTATTGCTGGGCGCTGCCGATTTCCCGCAGCGGCTGAAGGTGTTGGCACAGGGGCTGCACGCGCTGATCGAAGAGTTCCAGCCACACGAAGTGGCGATCGAGAAGGTGTTCATGGCCAAGAACGCCGATTCGGCGTTGAAGCTTGGCCAGGCCCGCGGCGCCGCGCTGTGTGCGGTGGTACTGCGTGATCTGCCGGTCAGCGAGTACGCCGCGACCGAGATCAAGCTGGCGGTCGTTGGCCGCGGTGGTGCGGAAAAGCAGCAGGTACAGCATATGGTTGGGCTGATGCTCAACCTGCAGGGCAAATTGCAGGCCGACGCCGCCGATGCGCTGGCGGTGGCCATCACCCACGCGCATGTGCGCGCCACCGCCAACCGGCTGGGCGTGGATGTGCGTCAGGCTTGGAGCCGGAAATGATCATTGAAGCGGGGATTGTTGAAGCAGGGATTGGGGGTTCGGGATTGGGGATGCGTTCCTGCAGTCTGCGGTTGGCTGCGCTCGCGACAGCCTCGCTGCAAGCAAGGCTGCTTTGCGAATCCCGTATCCCGAATCCCCAATCCCTTGCCCAAGGGGCAACCCCATGATCGGTCGACTGCGCGGCATTCTCGCCTACAAGGCCCCGCCGTGGCTGGTGATCGACGTCAATGGCGTCGGTTACGAGCTGGAGGCGCCGATGAGCACCTTCTATGACCTGCCCGACGTGGGCCGCGAGGTGATCCTGTTCACCCACTACGCGCAGAAGGAAGACAGCGTGTCGCTGTATGGCTTCCTGCGCGAGGGCGAGCGGCGCCTGTTCCGCGACGTGCAGAAGGTCTCCGGCATTGGCGCCAAGATCGCGCTGGCGGTGCTGTCCGGGGTCAGCGTGGACGAGTTCGCACGGATGATCCAGGCCGGCGATGTCACCGCGCTGACCCGTATCCCGGGTATAGGCAAGAAGACCGCCGAACGCATGGTGGTGGAACTGCGCGACCGCGCAGCCAATTTCACCGGTGGCGGTGCGCCCATTGCCGGCCAGCTGGGCACCGATGCGGTGTCCGAGGCGACAGTGGCGTTGCAGCAACTGGGTTATAAGCCGGCAGAGGCTGCCAAGATGGCGCGTGATGCCGGTGCCGAGGGCGATGATGTCGCCACGGTGATCCGCAAAGCGCTGCAATCGGCGCTGCGTTGACACTCCCTTACGGCCACATGACGGCAACCTGAGAACGCCATGTCCCACGCTTCCCCTACGTCTGAATCCCACGGGCACAACCACGGCCAAGGTGCCGCCGGTGGCCTTGCGCTTGTTGTCGGTGCCATCGGCGTCGTTTTCGGCGACATCGGCACCAGCCCGCTGTACACCCTGAAGGAGGCGTTTTCGCCGCACTACGGGCTCAACAGTGACCATGACACGGTGCTGGGCGTGTTGTCGCTGGCGTTCTGGGCCTTGAACATGGTGGTCACGCTCAAGTACGTGACCATGATCATGCGCGCCGACAATGACGGCGAGGGCGGCATCATGGCCTTGATGGCGCTGGCCCAACGTACCCTGCGCAATGGGTCGCGCTCGGCCTATGTGGTGGGCATCCTGGGCATCTTCGGCGCCTCGCTGTTTTTCGGCGATGGCGTGATTACCCCGGCCATCTCGGTATTGGGTGCGGTCGAGGGCCTGGAGGTGGCAGCGCCTGGCCTGGGCCATTTCGTGGTGCCGATCACCCTGGTGGTGCTGGCGGCGGTGTTCGCCGCGCAGCGTTTCGGTACCGAGAAGGTCGGCAAGGTGTTCGGGCCGGTGATGAGCATCTGGTTCCTGTCGCTGGCGGCGATCGGTATCTGGAACGTGATTGCCGCGCCGGAAGTGCTCAAGGCCTTCAATCCGTGGTGGGCCGCGCGCTTTTTCATGGAGCACGGCTGGCATGGGGTGTTCATCCTGGGCGCGGTAGTGCTGGCCGTCACCGGTGGCGAAGCGCTGTATGCGGACATGGGCCATTTCGGTGCGCCGCCGATCCGCCATGCCTGGTATTTCTTCGTGCTGCCGTGCCTGGTGCTGAACTACCTGGGGCAGGGCGCATTGGTGCTGCAGCGTCCTGACGCAGTGGCCAACCCGTTCTTCGAGGCGGTGCCGGGCTGGGCGCTGATCCCGATGATCATCCTGGCAACCATGGCGGCGGTGATCGCCAGCCAGTCGGTGATCACCGGTGCGTTCTCCGTGTCGCGCCAGGCCATGCAGCTGGGCTACATCCCGCGCATGCGCATCCTGCACACCTCCCACGACACCATCGGCCAGATCTACATCCCGGGCATCAACTGGGGCCTGGCGGTGATGGTGTTCGGGCTGGTGCTGGCCTTCCGCAGCTCCAGCAACCTGGCCGTGGCCTACGGTATCTCCGTGTCGGGCACGATGCTGATCGACACCTTGCTGCTGGCACTGGTGGCCCGGGTGCTGTGGCCGCGTGCCCGGCACTGGATCATCGCATTGTGCGTGGTGTTCCTGGTGATCGACCTGGGCTTCGTGATTGCCAATGGCGCCAAGCTGCTGCAGGGGGCCTGGTTCCCGCTGGCGCTGGGCCTGATCCTGTTCACCATGATGCGTACCTGGCGTCGTGGTCGTGAGCTCCTGCGCGATGAAATCCGCAAGGACGGCATCCGCCTGGACAGCTTCCTGCCCGGCCTGATGCTGGCGCCGCCGGTGCGGGTGCCGGGCACGGCGGTGTTCCTGACCGCCGACCCCACGGTCGTGCCGCACGCCTTGATGCACAACCTCAAGCACAACAAGGTGCTGCACGAACGCAACGTGTTCCTGCACGTGGAAACCCTGCCGATCCCGTACGCGGCCGATGGCGAGCGCCTGCGCATCGACTCGGTAGGCGATGAGTTCTACCGGGTCTACGTGCGCTATGGCTTCATGGAGACGCCGGATATTCCGCTGGCCTTGATGCGGTCCTGCGACCGTGGCGGCATCTATTTCGATCCGATGGACACCACGTTCTTCGCCAGCCGCGAGACCATCGTGGCCAGCGCCAACCGCGGCATGCCCATCTGGCGCGACAAGCTGTTCGCCTTCATGCATCGCAACGCGGCGCCGGCGACTGGTTTCTTCAGGATTCCGGGCAACCGGCTGGTCGAGCTCGGTGCACAGGTTGAAATCTGATCCCATGCGCTGCGCTTGGCGCATAATTGCGAAATGACTGACGACCGCATCATCGGCGCTGGCGCCACCCGCGAGGACGACGCCGCCGACGCCAGCATCCGCCCCCGCAGCTTGGCCGATTATCTCGGCCAAGCGCCGGTGCGCGAGCAGATGGACATCTATATCCAGGCCGCCAAGTCACGCCGCGAGGCGCTGGACCACGTACTGATCTTCGGCCCGCCCGGCCTGGGCAAGACCACGCTCAGTCACGTCATCGCCAATGAGTTGGGGGTGGCGCTGCGCGTTACCTCGGGCCCGGTGATCGAGAAGGCCGGTGACCTGGCCGCGCTGCTGACCAATCTGCAGCCGCATGACGTGTTGTTCATCGACGAAATCCATCGCCTCTCGCCCGTGGTCGAGGAAGTGTTGTACCCGGCGATGGAAGATTTCCAGATCGACATCATGATCGGCGACGGCCCGGCTGCGCGTTCGATCAAGCTCGACCTGCCACCGTTCACCCTGATTGGCGCCACCACCCGCGCCGGCCTGCTGACCGCGCCGCTGCGCGACCGGTTCGGCATCGTGCAGCGCCTGGAGTTCTACTCGGCCGAGGAACTGACGCGGATCGTGCGGCGTTCGGCCGGGATCCTCGGCATCGATTGCAGTGCTGAGGGCGCAGGCGAGATCGCGCGGCGTTCGCGCGGCACCCCGCGTATCGCCAACCGGTTACTGCGGCGCGTGCGCGATTACGCGCAGGTCAAGGCGGCCGGACATATCGACCAGGCCGTGGCGCAGGCCGCCATGCAGATGCTCAAGGTCGACCCGGAAGGCTTCGATGAGCTGGATCGGCGCATGCTGCGCACCCTGGTGGAGTATTTCGATGGCGGCCCGGTCGGCGTCGAGTCGATGGCCGCGGCCCTGTCCGAGGAACGCGGCACGCTGGAGGACGTGGTTGAGCCCTTCCTGATCCAGCAGGGCTTCCTGGTACGCACGGCCCGCGGGCGCATGGCCACCAGCAAGGCATATCGCCACCTGGGCCTCAAGCCCAAGGCCGCGCCGGCACCGGTGGACCTGTTTGCGGAGCAGCGCGATGACGATTGAGGGCCGGTTCAGTTGGCCGACACGCATTTACTGGGAAGATACCGACGCTGGCGGGGTGGTCTACCACGCACGCTATGTGGCTTTCATGGAAAGGGCGCGTACCGAATGGATGCGAGCCCTTGGCTATGGGCAGGAATCCATGCGCTGTGGCGACGGGCAGGTGTTCGTGGTCCGTGCAATGCACCTGGATTTCCTGAAGCCGGCCAAGCTGGACGATGCGCTGTCCACCACGGTGGAACTGCTGCAATGTCGGCGGGCCAGCCTGCTGATGGCGCAGACGGTCGAGCGCGATGGCGAGGTGTTGGCCGCGGCGCAGGTGCGCCTGGCCGCGGTAGGTGCCCGCGATTTCCGTCCGCAAGCGATAGATGACACGCTGTACGCAACGCTAAAACCCCTTCAAACACAAACCGCTTAAGCAATACTGAGGAAGATCGGATGATCGCTTTGCTTCTGGCCCTGCAGGCCACCGTCACCGAGGCCCTGCCGGCCGATGTCAGCGCCGCAGCTGCGCAGACCGTGGCCCAGGCCAGCCACGGCGGTGGCATCAATTATCTTGACCTGATGATCAAGGCCAGTATCCCGGTCAAGCTGATCGTGCTGCTGTTGCTGGCCGGTTCCTTCATCAGCTGGGTGATCATTTTCCGCAAGGCGCGCGTGTTCAAGGCTGCCGACCGCGAAGCCAGCGATTTCGAGAACCGCTTCTGGTCCGGTGCCGACCTGGGCAAGTTGTATGCCTCGGCCACCGATCGCAACCGCCAGGTTGACGGTCTTGAAGCCATTTTCGAATCCGGCTTCCGCGAGTACACCCGCCTGCAGGGTCGCCGCGCCTTTGACGGCCGCACCCAGCTGGAAGGCGCCCAGCGCGCCATGCGCACCACCTACGCCCGCGAGGTCGACGGCCTGGAGCGCAACCTGGAACTGCTGGCCAACATTGGTTCCACCGCCCCGTACGTGGGCCTGGTCGGTACCGTGTTCGGCATCATGGTGACCATGCACGACATGATCAGCAGCGGTGAGCAGGCCGGCATCGCCTCGGTGGCCCCGGGTATTTCCGAAGCACTGTTCGCCACCGCCATCGGCCTGTTCGTGGCGATCCCGGCGGTGTGGGCCTACAACCGCTTCACCACCCGCGTCGAGCGGCTTTCGGTGCGCTATGAAACCTTCGCCGAAGAGTTCAGCTCCATCCTGCAGCGCCAGAGCGGCGGCGAAGAGTAAGTGCGCCAGCGCCTTCCTCTGACCGCAGGAGCCCAACCATGACTGCCGCAATTCCCCGTCGCAAGCGTCGCAAGCTCAAGTCCGAGATCAACGTCGTGCCGTATATCGACGTGATGTTGGTGCTGCTGATCATCTTCATGGTGACCGCGCCGCTGCTGACCCTCAGTTTTGAAGTCGACCTGCCCAGCTCCACCGCCAAGGCGCTGGAAAGCAAGCAGGACCCCATCATTGTCTCGGTGCGGGCGGATGGCCAGATGAGCCTGAAGCTGCCCGAAGCCAAGGACCCGCAGGCCATGGACGCCGGCACGCTGCAGACGCAGCTGGGCGCGTTGGCGTCGCAGAACAAGGAGCTGCGCGTGATCGTGGCTGCCGACAAGAGCGTGGCCTATGAAAAGGTCATGGATGCGATGGACGTGATCAAGGCTGCGAAGATCGAAAAGGTGGGTCTGGCGACCGATGCACGCTGACGCACTGCCACCGCCGCACGACAACCGCAACGAGTGGGGCCAGCCGGTCGTACTGGCCCTGCTGGTGCACCTGCTGGTAGCGGCGATCTTCATTCTTGCCTGGTTGTGGTCGCCCTCGCGCACTACCGAGGCCGCCGCCGGCGATCCTGCGCTCGAGGCCAACATGCAGTTGTCCGCCGCCGAAGCATCGGCGGCGCGGCAGGCCCTGCGCGAATCGGAAAAGCTGGCCGACCTGCCCGAGCCGGTGCCGGAAGTCGAGGAGCAGCCGCCCGAGCCTGTGCCTGAGGACACCGTGCCGCCGCCGCAGCCCATCCCCGAGCCCAAGCCGCAGGATGCGCCCACGCCGCAGCAGCACAACGCCCAGGAACGGATTGCCCAGCCCGATACCGTCGACCAGGAGCGGGTCAGCGCCTTGGCCATTTCCCAGGAAAAGGCCAAGCAGGAACAGGAGGCGAAGCGCCGCCAGGAGCAGATCGACCTGACCGAGCGCAAGCGCGTGGAAGAGGCCGAGCAGAAGCTGCGCCTGGCCAAGCAACAGGAAGAAGCCGACCGGCAGAAGAGGATCGCCGACCAGCAGCGCCAGGCTACAGAAACCCGGGCAGAGCAGGAGCGCCAGCAGAAGATTGCCGAGATCCGCCGCAAGCGTGAGCAGGCCGAGCGCGAAGCCAAGCTGGCCGAGCAGCGCCTGCGCCAGGTGGCTGATGCCCGCGCCCGCGCGCAGGCAGCTTCGTCCAGCAGCGCAAGTTCCGGCCCGGCGACGCCGTCGCCGGGGCAGGGCGGTACCAGCAATGACCTGACGGCCAAATATGCGGCTGCGATCCAGCAGGCCGTGCTTAACCAATGGGTGCGGCCGGATTCCATCCCGCGCGGCCAGCGTTGCCGGCTGACCATCCGCCAGTTGCCTGGCGGTGAAGTGGTCAGCGTCGAGTTCGCGCCGGGCTGCCCGTATGACGAGGCAGGCAAGCGTTCGGTGGAAGCGGCGGTGCTGCGTGCCCAGCCGTTGCCGTACCGCGGCTATGAGACGGTGTTCCAGCGCAACTTGAATTTCAACTTCGAAGCGCAGGATCGCTGATAAGCTGCCAGCCGCCTCTCGGGGCGGCTGGTTTCATTGGAAACCTTATTTATCGGGGCTGATGCGGTAGTCGGTGCGTTGATTTCACGCAACCTTCGTTCACGATTGCGAAAATGTTCATCCGGCTGCTGCTATCCCTCTGTTCCCTCTTCATTCGTACTGCTGAGCGCCTCATGAAGAAATTGCCTCGCTGGCTGCTTGCCCTCACTGCCCTGTTGTTGCCGCTGGCGGCAATGGCGCAGCAGAAGGGTCTGGAAATCGACATCATCGGCGGTAACGCATCGGCCACTCCGATCACCGTTGTGCCCATGCCTTATCAAGGTGCTTCGGCGCCGAATACCGACGTGGCCGCCGTGGTCCGTGCCGATCTGGACCGTTCCGGCCAGTTCCGCAGCCTGCCCGAAGCGCAGATCGTCGAGCGCCCGACCCGCGGCAGTGAGGTGCAGTACCCCACCTGGCGTGCCTTGAAGCAGGACTACCTGGTGGTTGGCCGTGTGCTGGACGCCGGTGCCGGCGCCTACCGCGTGGAGTACGAGCTGATGGACGTGGCCAAGGGCGAGCGCATGCTCGGCCTGGCGATGACCGCCCGTGCCAACGCCATGCGCGACGTGGCCCACCAGATGGCCGATGCCATCTACGAGAAGATCACCGGTGTGCGGGGTGCCTTCTGGACCCGCATTGCCTACATCACCGCCAGCGGCAGCGGCGCCAACATGCGCTATGCGCTGATGGTGGCCGATTCCGATGGCTACAACCCGCAGACCATCGTGCGTTCGGCCGAGCCGCTGTTGTCGCCGAGCTGGAGCCCGGACGGTCGCAAGCTGGCCTACGTCAGCTTCGAGCGTGGCAACTCCTCGATCTATGTGCAGGACATCGCCACCGGCGGCCGCGAACTGCTGACCAGCTTCCGTGGCATCAACAGCGCGCCGGCGTTCTCGCCGGACGGCCGTCGCCTGGCGCTGGCGCTGTCGCGCAGCGGTAACCCGGAAATCTACGTGATGGACCTGGGCAGCAAGCAGTTGACCCAGCTGACCAACCACTTCGGCATCGACACCGAACCGACCTGGGCAGCCGATGGCAGCTCGGTCTATTTCACCTCCGACCGTGGCGGTCGCCCGCAGATCTACCAGGTCTCGGCCAGCGGTGGCAGTGCCAGCCGCGTGACCTTCCAGGGCAACTACAACGCCAAGGCCAGTGTGTCCTATGATGGCAAGAAGGTTGCCGTCGCCCAGGGCGCCGGCAGCAGCTACAAGATCGCAATGATGGACAGCAGCCTGGGCGCCCCGCGCTGGAGCACGCTGTCGCCGGGCTCGCTGGACGAATCGCCCAGTTTTGCCCCGAATGCGAGCATGGTGCTGTACGCCGCCCGCGAAGGCGGGCGTGGTGTGCTGTACGAAGTGTCTGCTGATGGCCGCGTGCGCCAGCGTCTGGTGCTTGCTGATGGTGATGTCCGGGAACCCGCGTGGGGCCCATACCGCACCGCGCGTTGATAAAATGTTAATATCCCACTCGCATTAAAACCCAACATTGGCCCAGGAGCCTTTAGGTATAGCCATGAACAAGTCCACTCGTGTTTTGCTCGTTTCGCTGCTGTCCGTAGCCGCGCTGGCTGGCTGCTCGAAGAAGGTCAAGGAACAGCCGGCCCAGCCGCCGGTTGATACCGGTTCGACCACTCAGCCGACCGGTCCGTCCACCTCTGGCCTGTACGGCCCGGGCGATCTGGACACCGACGCTTGCCTGCGCCAGCGCGTTGTCTACTTCGATCTGGATCAGGACAGCGTCAAGCCGGAGTTCCAGGCCATCATGGCTTGCCACGCCAAGTACCTGCGTGACCGTCCGTCCTCGCGCATCACCTTGCAGGGCAACACCGACGAACGCGGCAGCCGCGCTTACAACCAGGCCCTGGGCGAGCGTCGTGGCAATGGCGTGAACTCGGCGCTGCAGGCCAACGGTGGCTCGGCTTCGCAGCTGACCGTCGTGTCCTACGGTGAAGAGCGTCCGGTGTGCACCGATTCGAACGAGTCCTGCTGGTCGCAGAACCGTCGCGTCGAAATCGTCTACACCGCGCAGTAATCGATGCGTATCAGCATCAAATTGATGCTCGCGGTCGCGGCAGCCCTTGGGGCTGCCGCACCCGCGTATGCACAGCGGCAAAGCCTGGCGGACCGTGTCGGCGCGCTTGAAGCGCAGGCCAACAATTCGCAGGCCAATACCGACATGCTCAACCAGCTGCAGGCCCTGCGTAATGAAATGCAGTCCCTGCAAGGCACGATCGAACAGCTCCAGCACGAAAACGAGCAGCTCAAGCAGCGCAATCGTGATCAGTACCTGGATCTGGATGGTCGTCTGAACCGCCTTGAAGGTGGCGCAGGTGCCCCCGCTGGCGACAGCGCTCCTGTCCTGCCGACAGCCGCTGCGACGCCTCCGCCCGCAGCGGCAACCAGCAACGAGCGTGCGCCCACCGTGCGTGGCGATGCCGGCAGCCTGGCATCTGCAGGTGACGAGCGTGCGGCCTACAACGTGGCGTTCGACGCGTTGAAGGCGGGCAACTATGCCGATTCGGCACAGCTGTTCCAGAGTTTCCTCGAGCTTTACCCGAATGCGGCGTACACCCCCAATGCCCTGTATTGGCTGGGCGAGAGCTTTTACGCCACGCGCAATTTCAAGATGGCCGAGGCGCAGTTCAGCGACCTTGTGGCCCGTTACCCCACCCATGACAAGGCAGCCGGCGGTTTGTTGAAGCTCGGCCTGTCGCAGTTTGGCGAAGGCAATGCCGCGCAGGCGCAGCAGACCCTGGAGCAGGTGGTTTCCCGTTTCCCCGGCAGTGATGCGGCCCGTACCGCCCAGGATCGTTTGCAGTCGATCCGGCTCGGCCAGCAGCTGCGTTGATATAGCACCGCACGCGCCAGGCGCGGAGCGGTGGAATGCCCATGAACGCTCCCAGCGCCGCTGTTCCCAGCGAGATCGTACAGTCGCCCTTGCCGCGATTGAAGATCACTGAAATTTTCCTGTCCCTGCAAGGCGAAGCGGATACCGCTGGCTGGCCGACCGTGTTCGTGCGCCTGACCGGTTGCCCGCTGCGCTGCCAGTATTGCGATACCGAGTACGCCTTCCACGGCGGCACGTGGTGGGACATCGACGCAATCGTCGCCGAAGTGCTGAAGCAGGGCGTGCGCCATGTCTGCGTGACCGGCGGTGAACCGCTGGCGCAGAAGCGCTGCCTGGTCCTGCTGCAGAAGCTCTGCGATGCCGGCCTGGACGTGTCACTGGAAACCTCCGGCGCTTTGGATATCGCAGCGGTCGACCCGCGCGTATCGCGCGTGGTGGACCTGAAGACCCCGGACTCCCGCGAAATGCCACGCAACCGGTTGGAGAACATCCCGTTGCTGACCGCGCGCGACCAGCTCAAGTTCGTTATCTGCAGCCGCGGTGACTACGACTGGGCCAAGCAGATGCTGGCCGAGCATGACCTGGCGGCGCGCTGCATGGTGTTGTTCTCGCCGAGCAAGTCGCAGGTCAGCCCGCGCGAGCTGGCCGACTGGATCGTCGCTGACCGCTTGCCGGTGCGCTTCCAGATGCAGCTGCACAAATTGCTGTGGGATGACGCGCCGGGCTATTGAAGCCCGCGCTGCCCCACACATTCAGCCCGGCGCGGGACAGCGTGCTGGCATTGTTTCCCCTACCGGATCTCCCAATGAAGAAGAAAGCAGTTGTGCTTCTGTCCGGCGGCATGGACTCTGCCGCCGTCGTCGCCATGGCCCAGGAACAGGGTTTCGACGTGTACGCCATGAGCGTGCGTTATGGCCAACGCCACACCTCCGAGCTGGAGGCGGCCAAGCGGGTCGCCAGCGCTCTGGCCGTGGCCGGGCACAAAGTTGTGGATGTGGACCTGCGCAGCATCGGCGGCTCGGCGTTGACCGATGACATCGACGTGCCAGAGGCGGGCGGCGCCGGCATCCCGGTCACCTACGTGCCGGCGCGCAACACCATCATGCTGTCGCTGGCCTTGGGTTGGGCCGAGGTGCTGGGCGCCAATGACATCTTCTGTGGCGTCAACGCGGTGGACTATTCCGGCTACCCGGATTGCCGTCCCGAATTCATCGCTGCCTTCCAGGCGCTGGCCAACCTGGCCACCAAGGCGGGTGTAGAAGGAGCCGGCATCCGTGTGCATGCACCGCTGCAGTACCTGAGCAAGGCGCAGATTGCTGCCGAGGGACAGCGCCTGGGCGTGGATTTCGGCTTGACCGTGTCCTGCTACCAGGCTGACCTGGACGGCAACGCATGCGGCCATTGCGATGCCTGCCGACTGCGTGCCGACGGCTTTGCCGCTGCAGGCATGGCCGACCCCACGCATTACGCCTGAATTCCGATTTTGCGATTGTTGGGGTAGAATACGTGCCCCGGCTGCGGCCGGGTCTTTGTTTGGGCCGTTAGCTCAGTCGGTAGAGCAGAAGACTTTTAATCTTTTGGTCGAAGGTTCGAATCCTTCACGGCCCACCAATACTGCAAAGGCTCCGGAGCGATCCGGGGCCTTTTTTATTGGCTGCACCCGCATGGAGAAGGGCACGTAGTGTCGATGCCCCGCGCTGGGCGAGCAGCGGGTACAGTTGGCAGCAGCTGGCTGGGGTCCTACCATTGCGCCGGAGGGTTCTGGCGCGGTTGGCTGGACGAACACAGGCGGCTGCGCCGGGGGGCAGGATTGAGCAGGCAACAGATCACCCAACTCCTGCATCGCTGGCAAGATGGCGATCTGCAGGCGCGTGAGCACCTGTTCGAAGCCATGTATTCGGATCTGATGCAGATCGCCCGTAATCGCCTGTCGCAGCAGACCAACGGTACGTTGCAGCCGGCTGCATTGGTCAACGAATCCTTGATGCGGCTGCTCGGCAGTGACGCCGAATACCGGGACCGCACCCATTTTGTCGCCATCGCCGCATTGAAGATGCGTTCGGTGCTTGTCGATCACCTGCGCGCGCGCAGTGCCGACAAGCGGGGGGGCGGTGCCGAGCAGTTGACCTTGTCACATGCCGAGGCCATGCAGGACGGCGCCGACATTGGCTACGACGTGCTGGCGCTGCATCAAGCGCTCAATCAACTGGCGGAAATGGAGCCGCGTGCGGCGAGCACCATCGAATTGACCTATTTCGGTGGCATGAACCGCGACGAGATCGCGTTGGTGCTGGGGATTTCAGCCCCGACTGTCGACCGTGACCTGCGCTTCGCGCGGGCATGGTTGAATCGTCAGCTGCGCTGACGCGGACGCGCCTGATGGGCAGCGACGATTGGCGGCAACTGCGCGACCTGTTCGATGCCGTCTGCGAGCTGCCGCGCGAGCAATGGCAACAGGCGCTGGACGAGCGCTGCGATGACCCGGCGATACGCGAGGAAGTGCTGCAGCTGTTGCGTTCGCAGACGGCGGGGTTGAGCCGCGTCAGCAATCGCCTGGATACCGCGCTGGCGCGGGCGCTGGCGCCCGAGTTCGGCTTGGGTGACCGGTTGGGGCCGTGGCGGCTGACCGAGCGCATCGCGCAGGGCGGCATGGGCACGGTGTTCAAGGCCGAGCGCGCTGATGGTGTGTACCAGCGCACGGTTGCGATCAAGTTGCTGCATGGCATGCCCGGCGCCAGTGAAGTGGAGCGCCTTGGCGTGGAGCGTCAGGTGCTCGCCGGCCTGCAACTACCCAACGTGGCCCGCCTGTACGACGGTGGTACCACGCCCGATGGGCATCCCTATCTGGTGATGGAATACATCGACGGCGTGCCGTTGGACAGCTGGTGCGCGGACCACGAGATGGGGCTGGACCGTCGACTGCAGTTGTTCCTGGATATCTGCGCGATCGTGCAGTCGGCCCACGAACAGTTGGTGTTGCATTGCGACCTCAAGCCGCGCAACGTGCTGGTGCTGCCGAACGGACAACCTGTCCTGCTGGATTTCGGATTGGCACGCCTGCTCAACGAAAGCCGCGAAAAGCAGGATGCAGGCTATTGCACGCCGGCCTATGCCAGTCCGGAGCTGATCCATGGCCAGCCGGTGGTGGCCGCCAGCGATGTCTACAGCTTGGGCGTGATGCTGGTTGAGCTGTTGACCACGCGAGGCTGCGTGCGTGAGACCCAGGACGTGACAACGCCCGTGCAGGTGCCCAGCGTGCAGGCGCCAGCCGCCTTGCCATGGCGTCGACGGCTGCACGGTGATCTGGATGCCATTGCGCAACGCGCCTGCGCGCTGGATGTGAGCGAGCGCTATCGTTCGGTAGAGGCGTTGATTGCCGAGCTGAAACGTTACCTGCACCACCAGCCGGTGATGGCGCGCGAAGGCGGTCGTCTCTACTACCTCGGCAAGGGACTGCAACGTCACTGGCAGGGCGTCGCCGCCGTGGGTGGGGTGATGTTGCTGCTGCTGTTGTTCGTCACTGGCCTGCTGCAGAACCGGCGCCAAGCCCAGGAAGAGGCGGCGATCGCGCGCCAGATCAGCAACTTCATGGTGGGTATGTTCGAGACGGCTGACCCGTTCCTGCGGACCGAACGGGGCCAGGAAGACCTGAGTTCGCGCCAGTTGCTCGACAAGGCCGCCCTGCAGGTGGAGCGCGACCTGCGCGACGCGCCGGTGGAGCTGGCAAGAATGCAGATGGTGCTGGGCACGGCGTACCAGAATTCCGGCGTGGCGCTGCAGGCCGAACAGTTGCTGCAACGTGCGTACGAAGGCTTCATGCAACCGGGCGTTGATCGGCCTGAGGACGGGGCGGCGGCGTTGGCCAGCCTATCGCGCTTGAAGACCAACGAAGGCAATGGTGCCTTGGGCGAAGCCTTGGCCGAGCGTGGCCTCGGCCTGTTGGGGCGCCGGCCTGCGGCTGACGTGGAGGTGGGCCTGCTCACCGCAAAAGCCTTGGCGTTGACCAATCAGCAGCACTTCGACGCGGCCGAGGCGGCGTATTTGTCGGCGCAGGCGAAGCTGGCCGAACTGCCGGTTACCGATGGCGGTGCCGTGTCGCATGAGCTCGGCTACAACCAAGGGCTGATGTATCTGCGGTGGGGCCGTCATGCCGCGGCCGAGCAGGCGTTCCGCAAGGTGCTGGAGGGCCTGCATGGGCGCAGGACGAGCATGGCGCTGGCGGCGGAAATGCGCCTGGCGCAAGTGTTCCGCGAGCAAGGCAACTATGCGCAGGCGTTGCCGTTGCTGTTGACGGGGATGAAGCATGTGCAGGAGTTGTATGGCAGTGACAACAGCTTCGTCCTGGTCCAGCACGATGCCCTGGCCGATCTTTACGTGGACATGGGCAACTACCCGGCAGCCGAAGCCGAGTTCGTTGCACGCATGGCGCTCAGCGAAGCAATCGAAGGCGAGGATTCGGTTGGTTATTCGATGGGCTTGTTCAACTACGCGGCCCTGCATGAACTGCGCGGCGATCAGGACAATGCCGCGCGCATGTACCAGGAGGCACTGGATATACGCCGCAGCAAGCTGGGTGCCGAAGCGCCGGCGACGCTGCGTGCGGAGGCGGGAATGGGGCGGATGCTCATGCGCGCTGGGCGCATGGAAGAAGCCGGTACGTTGCTGTTGCACGCCGAGCGCGGGCTGAGTGCGACCTTGCCTGATGATGCCCCGGGGCTGCAGGAAGCGCGGCTGTATCGCAGCAGCTGGCATACCCGGCAGAACGAGCTGAGCCAGGCGCAGTCGTTGCTGGACCGACTGCATGACCAGGTGGGCCCGATGATGCAGTCGGCGTGGCTGGCTGCAAGCGCCGATCTGGAAGAGCGGCGCGGGTTCCCGAACAAGGCCCTGCCGCTGCGACAGCAAGTGGTGGGGCGGGCGTTTGCCCTGCATGGCGACGACCATCTGGAAACCGCCAATGCGCGTGTGGCCCTGGCTGAAACGTTGTTGCAACTTGCCCAGCCACAGGCGGCGTTGGCTGAGCTCGCCAAGGCAGCGCCGGTGATCCAGCGCGTACAGGTGGCGGGAGCACCGGATGTGCGCAGGGTGGAGGGCCTGGAGCTGTTGGCGCGCAGGTTGCGCGCGCACTGACGGGGGGCTTTCAGCCCTGTTCGCGGACGATCTCTACCAGGCGCTCGCCGTAGCGGCCCAGCTTGCTGCCGCCGATGCCGCCGACGCGACCCAGTGCATCGATGCTGGTCGGGCGCTGCTCGGCGATGTTGCGCAGGGTGCTGTCATGGAAGATGACGAAAGCCGGCACGTTCTGCTCACGGGCCAGCTCTGCGCGCAGCCCGCGCAGGGCATTGAACAGAGCCAGATCCTCCGCCTGCACCGGCAGCCCGGTGCGTGGCCCGCCGCGTTCGCGCTCACGGCTGGCCGGGCTTTCCCAGCGCATCATCATCTGCCGGCGACCTTTGAGCACGTCGCGGCTGGCATCGGTCAGGCGCAGCCCGCCGTGCGACTCGGGGTCCACTTCCAGCAGGCTGGCGGCCACCAGCTGGCGGAACACGCTGCGCCAGGTGCGCGCATCCAGGTCCTTGCCGATGCCGTAGGTACTGAGCTGGTCATGCTTGAACTGATGCATGCGTTCGCTGTCACTGCCGCGCAGGATGTCGATCAGGTGGCCAACGCCGAAGCGCTGGCCGCTGCGGTAGACGCAGCTGAGCGCTTTCTGGGCGGGAACGGTGGCATCCCAGGCAGCAGGCGGGGTGAGGCAGTTGTCGCAGTTGCCACAGGCGGTGGGGTAGGTCTCGCCAAAGCCCGCCAACAGCACCTGGCGCCGGCATTGCATGGATTCGCAATAGCCCAGCAGATGATCGAGTTTCGAGCGCTCCAGCTGCTTGCGTTCTTCACCGGCTTCGGACTGCTCGATCATCTGCTTGAGCAGGACCACGTCGCCGAGGCCGTAGCACAGCCAGGCTTCGGCGGGTTCGCCGTCGCGACCGGCGCGGCCGGTTTCCTGGTAGTAGCCTTCCATCGACTTGGGCAGGTCGGTGTGCGCGACAAAACGCACATCCGGCTTGTCGATGCCCATGCCGAAGGCGATGGTGGCACACATGACAATGCCGTCCTCATGCAGGAAACGGCGTTGGTTGGCTGCACGTACGTCGGCCGGCATGCCTGCGTGGTAGGGCAGGGCGCGCAGGCCTTCTTCGCAGAGGAACTGTGCGGTTTCCTCGACCTTGCGCCGGGACATGCAGTAGACGATGCCGGCCTCGTCCCGGTGGCCCTTCAGGAACCCCAGCAGCTGGCGCTTGGCGTTGTCCTTCTGCACCACGGTGTAGCGGATGTTGGGGCGGTCGAAGGAGCTGACGAAGTGGCGAGCCTGCGACAGGTCCAGGCGCTCGGCGATCTCGCGCTGGGTTGGCGGGTCGGCGGTGGCGGTCAGGGCGATGCGCGGTACCTGCGGCCAGCGCTCGTGCAGCACCGTCAGTTGCCGGTATTCGGGGCGGAAATCGTGGCCCCATTGCGACACGCAGTGGGCCTCGTCGATGGCGAACAAGGCGACCTGGGCGCGTTCCAGCAGCGACAGGAAGCGGCCTGTCAGCAGGCGCTCGGGGGCCACGTACAGCATTTCCAGCTCGCCGGTCAGCAATTCGCGCTCGACCCGGGCAGCGGTTTCCGCATCCAGGGTGGAATTGAGGAATTCGGCGCGCACGCCCACCTGGCGCAAGGCCTCCACCTGGTCCTGCATCAAGGCGATCAACGGCGAGATGACAATGCCGCAGCCATCACGCATCAGCGCCGGGATCTGGTAGCACAGGGATTTGCCGCCACCGGTGGGCATCAGCACCAGCGCATCGTTACCGCTGGCAACGTGCTCGACGATGGCCTGCTGGTCGCCGCGGAAACTGTCGTAACCGAAAACGCTGGAAAGCAGTTCTTGCGCGGGACTCTGGGGCATCGGCGTAGTTTACCTGCTGACAACCACCCGGGAGCGATCAGTACACCCGACGAGCGGCGTAAGCCGTTAAGCCGGCGCGGCTTCAGGTTTGCGGGAAAACGATTGCCCATGGCCGAAACGTCATGGGGCAAGCCCTGCCGAGCATGGCTCGGCACTACCGAAGAGCGAAGCGATGCGTCTGGGCCAAAGCCCCCTTGAGTCGAGGGGGCGCGTCTACGGCAGGGATTTAGCAAGAACAACGAAAATGAAGCAGAGCCCGACACCCTTTCCGAGACGTTATCGGGCAGGCCCCCTGCCGAGCATGGCTCGGCACTACCGAAGAGCGAAGCGGTGCGTCTGGGCCAAAGCCCCCTTGAGTCAAGGGGGCGCGCCGAAGGCGGGGGATCTGGCGCCTAGGGCCGGGGCCCAGGATTTGCCGTGCAAATCCTGGGGGGCATGCCCGCTTGCGGGGATGACTTCCCCTTACTGCAGCAACGACCGCAACATCCACGCATACTTTTCGTGGATCTGCAGGCGCTGGGTCAGCAGGTCCTCGCTGGGGGCATCGTCGGCGTCATCGGCCTGGTCCAGTACCTTGCGTGCGGTACGGCATACAGCTTCGTTGCCGACTACCAGCTGCCGAACCATCTCGCGCCAGTCCGGGCTTTCGGTCAGGCCCGGTTCCTCCGGGATCGAGGTCAGCGCGGCGAACTCGCGGTAGGAGCCCGGCGCGTTGAAGCCCAGGGCGCGGATTCGTTCAGCAATCTCGTCCAGGGCGTTCCATTGCTCTGTGTACTGGTCCATGAACATGGTGTGCAGCGAGTTGAACATCGACCCGGTGACATTCCAATGGAAGTTGTGGGTCTTCAGGTACAGGGTGTAGGCATCGGCGAGGAAGTGGGACAGCCCATCAGCTACCTTCTTGCGATCACTGTCCTTGATCCCGATATCAACACCAGGCGTGGACGGTGCTGCGGCTGCCAGCTTCTTCTTTCCGGCTTCTGGTTTGCTGCTGCTCTTGGCCTTGGCCATGACGCTTTCTCCTTGGCGGGTTGAATGGCTTCACAATAGCGCTATGGGGACCATACCTGTATTTCAAGTTTTCACGTTGAACCATTGATGAGTGCTATCGAAAACAATCTGTCCAACCGCCTGCGCGAGGCCCGTACCGCCATTGATGGCGCCATGAGCCGGGACCGCGGCCGCCTGCTGGGGCTGCTGTCGCGCTGGCAGGGCAAGCCCGATGCGGCTGCGGAATCGGCCTTCCAGCAGTTGCTGGAGCGTTCGCGTGCGCAGCGCCAGCAGCGCGCCGCGCGGCCGATCGCCATCACCATGGATGACGCGCTGCCGATCGCGCGCGAGGCCGAGCAGATCACCGATCTGATCCGTGCCCACCAGGTGGTGGTGATCGCCGGCGAAACCGGCTCGGGCAAGACCACCCAGTTGCCCAAGCTATGCCTGGCCGCAGGCCGCGGCAGCGCAGGCATGATCGGTTGCACCCAGCCACGCCGCATCGCCGCCCGTGCCGTGGCCGCCCGCGTGGCCGAGGAGCTGCAGACCGAACTTGGAACGGTGGTGGGCTATCAGGTCCGTTTCACCGACAAGGTCGGTGAGGACAGCCGCATCAAGTTCATGACCGACGGCATCCTGTTGGCCGAGATCGCCTCCGATCGCTGGTTGTCGCGCTACGACACGTTGATCATTGACGAAGCCCACGAGCGCAGCCTCAACATCGACTTCCTGCTGGGGTATCTCAAGCAACTGTTGCGCAAACGCCCGGACCTGAAGTTGATCGTGACTTCGGCGACCATCGACACCGAGCGTTTTTCGCGCCATTTCAACAACGCGCCGGTGGTGAACGTCGAAGGCCGCACCTATCCGGTGGAGGTGCGCTACCGCCCGCTGGAAGAAGGGGGCAATGCTGCCGCGCAAACGGCGCCGGCGGGAGCGGGCAACCGACGGCGCGAGGATGACGACAGCGATCCGATGTCGGTCAACGAGGCGATCGTCGCCGCGGTGGACGAAATCACCCGCAGCGACCCGCGCGGTGACGTGCTGGTGTTCCTGCCCGGCGAACGCGAGATCCGCGACGCCCACCAGGCGCTGGAGCGGCGCAAGTACCGCGAAACCGAAGTGCTGCCGCTGTATGCGCGGCTATCGGCCAAAGACCAGGATCGGGTATTCAATCCCGGCGCCAAACGGCGCGTCGTGCTGACCACCAACGTGGCCGAAACCTCGTTGACCGTGCCGCGCATCCGCTATGTGATCGATCCGGGCCTGGCCCGCATCAAGCGTTACAGCCCGCGGCAAAAGCTCGATCGCCTGCATATCGAACCGGTATCGCAGGCCAGTGCCAACCAGCGCAAGGGGCGCTGTGGCCGTATTTCCGAAGGCGTGTGCTATCGCCTGTATGCCGAGGCCGATTTCCAGAGCCGCCCTGAGTTCACCGATCCGGAAATCCGCCGCTCGTCACTGGCCGGCGTGATCCTGCGCATGCTGCAGCTGGGCCTGGGACAGATCGACGAGTTCCCGTTCCTGGAGGCGCCTGACGAACGCGCGGTGGCCGACGGCTGGCAGCAACTGGCCGAACTGGGCGCGATCGACGAAGAGCGCAAACTCACCGCCGTTGGCCGGCAGATGGCACGCCTGCCGGTGGACGTGAAGCTGGCGCGCATGCTGGTGGCCGCCAACAAGGGCAGCTGCCTGCGCGAGATGGTGGTGATCGCTTCGTTCCTGGGCATCCAGGACCCGCGCGAGCGCCCGCCGGAGGCGCGCGAAGCAGCCGACAACGCGCATGCGCTGTTTGCCGATGCCCGTTCCGAATTCATCGGCATCCTGCGCCTGTGGAACGCCTACCGCGATGCGCATGAGGAACTTACCCAATCCAAGCTGCGTGATTGGTGTGGCCGTCATTTCCTCGGCTTCCTGCGCATGCGTGAATGGCGCGAGCTGCATCGCCAGTTGCGGCTGCTGTGCGAAGAACTGGGCTGGACCCTGGGCGAGGACGAAAGCTTCGGCCGCGCGCTGCTGTCCACGGCACCGGCACTGCCTGCCGGCGGCGACAGCGAGGCCAAGCGCAAGGCCACGCGTGGCGAGCTGCACAAGGCTGCGCGTCTGGCACGCGAGGGGCAAAAACCGGGGTCAGGGTCAGGTTTGCCCGCCGGGCCCGCCAGGACTGGAAAGGGACCTGGGAAACCTGACCCTGACCCCGGTTTCGCTTCCATCCCGGACAAGGTGCGGATAGCGGCGTATCAGTCACTGCATCGGGCCATCCTGGCGGGCTTGCCGACGCAGGTGGGCCATCGCACCGAGAAGGGCGACTTCCAGGCGCCGCGGCAACGCCGTTTCCACCTATTCCCCGGGTCGGCGCTGGCAAAGCGGCCGCCGCCGTGGGTGCTGAGCGCGACCTTGCTGGATACCCAGCGTGTCTGGGGCATGACCAATGCGTCGATCGAGCCGGACTGGGTGATTTCCGAAGTCCCGCACTTGCTGGCTCGCAAGCATTTCGACCCGCATTGGTCGCGCGCGCAAGGGCAGGTGCTGGCGTCTGAACAGATCAGCCTGTTCGGTCTGGTGCTGGCGCCGAAAAAGCCCGTGCACTACGGCAAGATCAACCCCGGCGAGGCGCATGACATCTTCGTGCGTCAGGCGCTGGTGACCGGCGAGATAAATACCCGCGCCAGTTTTGTCGCCGACAACATCAAGGTGCTTGAACAGGCGCGTGAGGAAGAAGCCAAGCTGCGTCGCGCCGGCATCGTCGCCGACGAGGATTGGCAGGCACGCTGGTACCTGGACCGGGTGCCCTCCCATATCCATTCGGTCAGCCTGCTTGACGCCTGGTGGAAGGCCTTGCCGCCGGAGCAGCGTCGCAGTCTGCATTGGTCGTTGATCGACCTGTTGCCGGGCGAGGGCAGCGAGCAGGATCGCTATCCCAAGTACCTGGCGTTGGGTGATGCACGCCTGGCCCTGCATTACCGCTTCGAACCCGGCAGCGAGGACGATGGCGTCACCCTGGACGTGCCGCTGCATCTGCTCAACGCGCTGGATGCCGCACAGCTGTCCTGGTTGGCGCCGGGTTTTGTGGCGGAGAAAGCGTCAGCGCTGATCCGCAGCCTGCCCAAGGTGATGCGTCGCAACTACGTGCCCGCACCGGATTTCGGCCGCGCGTTCTTCGAGGCCTGGCCGCAGCCATCGGCCGACGATATCCGTGGCGAACTGGCGCGATTCCTGTCCAAGGCTACCGGCGCGGCGGTGGCGGCCACCGATTTCGACATCGAAGCGCTTGAACCGCATCTGCGCATGAACCTGCGCCTATTCGAGGTTGCTGCAGCCGGTGCAGCGGACCAGTCCGGCCGTGGCAAGCCGGGTGCCGCGGAACCTGCATCGGGTCGAATGTTGGCGATGTCACGTGACCTGGATACGTTGCGGGCCCGCTTTGGCGAGCGTGCTGGCAATGCCTTTGCCGCGCGTGCAGGCAAGGCGCTGGCGGCGGAAGGCCTGCGTGAGTTCCCGGCCGCCAGCATCCCCGAACAGGTCCCCGGCGAAGCGGGCGTGCCGGCCTATCCGGCCTTGGTGGATACCGGCGAGGCGGCGGCGTTGCGCATATTCGCCGACCGCAACGAGGCACGTCTGGCGCATCCGCATGGCGTGCGGCGCCTGCTGGAGATCGCGGTTGCCGACAAACTCAAACAGGCGCGCAAACAGCTGCCGGTGTCGCCAAAAACCGGTTTGCTGTATGCCGCCATCGAGTCACAGGAACGGCTTCGAGGCGACCTGGTTGATGCCGCACTCAACGCGGTGCTGGCAGATGGCCTGGGTGACATCCGCAGCGCAGAAGCGTTCGAACAACGTCGAGCGGAAGCTGCCAAGCAGCTGTTCGGTGAGGCCATGCAGCGCCTCAAGCTGGCCGAGAACATTCTTGGCCTGGTGGGCGAATTGAAACCGCAGCTGGAGGCGCCGTTGATGGGCTGGGCGCGCGGCAACCTCGATGACATGGAGGCACAGTTGGCCGGACTGGTGCATGCCGGTTTCCTGCGCGAGACGCCGGCCGATGCGCTGGCGCAGTTTCCGCGTTACCTGAAGGCGATGATCCTGCGCGCCGAACGTGCCAAGCGCGATCCGCCGCGTGACCAGGCGCGCATGCTGGAGCTCAAGCCGTTTGTCGATGCCCTGGATGAAGCGCGGGTGCAGGGCCGTAGTGAGCGCCCCGATTGGGCCGCGCTGCGCTGGGACATCGAGGAGCTGCGGGTGTCCCTGTTCGCCCAGGAGTTGGGTTTCCGCTCCGGCGTGTCTGCCAAGAAACTGGCGCAGCGGGTAGCCGCGCTGCGCAGCTGAGCTGCACGCCATCGGTCACCGCCGTTGCCACGGCGGTGACCAGGTGCATGGCGGATGGGCTCAGCGGTTGCTGGTTTTGGCCAGTTCGATGCAGCGGCGGCGCGCATTCGTCATCTGCGTATGCGCGTTGTTGTGCTCACGCGTGATGGCTTGGCGGAACGTGGCCATGCGGGTGCGCAGCGCCTGACTGCGCTCGGCATCGTTGGCTGAGGCCAACTGTTCGTTGAGCTGGGACATCTGCTGCTGCAGGGTGCCGACGCGATCGTTGGAGGGCCCGTAGATCGACGCGGTGGCATCGGCGATGCAGCTTTTCTCGGCGGCGCGGATGGCCTCGAGCTCACCACTGCTTTCGGCCGCTGTCGGGCTCTCGCTGTCGCCCTGCTGCGTTTGCGCGCCGTTGTCCATGGCCACGGTTGCCGGCGCTACGGCCGCCGACGGCGTCGTGTCGCGCAACTTCATCGGTTCGGCGCGTGCATCGCAGGGGTGTTCCGAATACATCGTTTCGCCGGATTTGCCCTTGCACTTGTAGACGTCTGCTGCAGCGGTGGCGGGCAGCAGCAACAGCAGGATGAACAGGATTGCGGGCATGGAGAGGCAGGCTCGTCGGCAGGGACAGACCCCGGCACCGGGCCGGGGGCGGTGGGATTACTTGGTGCGACGGACCTTGGCGCGGGTGTTGAGCCCATCGATCTGCAGGTACCACACGTTCATCAGCCCCGGGGTGATGCGCACGCCCGGGTCCTGCTTGCGCACACCGGAAACGCTGGCATCGTCGGTCTGCTCCCAAACCTGGCCGTTGTCCAGGGTGTACTGGCGGCCCTTGCCGAAGCCGCGGAACTCACCGGCGAGCTTTGCCTGGATGGGCTCGGCACTGCCGAAGTCAAAGAAACCACGGTTCTTCACGATCACTTCCTGGCGGCCTTCTTCGCGCGCCTGTTCCACCGCTTGCGTGGTGGCCTGTTCGACCTTGCCCTGCAGCCAGGCGTTCAAGCGGGTCAGCTCCTGCGGGGTGAGCTTGTCCAGGCCGGCGGCCTTGAACTCGTCAGCGGACATCTGCTGCTGCAGGTCGCCCTGCACCACGCGCTGCGCATGGGCTGGGGTGAACGGGGACAGTGACAGCGCGGTGACAGCAAGCAGGACAGCCAGGCGGGGCAGCTTCATGGGTGATTGTTCCCGGAGACGGTTGGGCGCTAGTGTAGGGGTATCCGTCCGTAATTGAATGCTGTGAACCGTTCCTCCTCCTCCGGCCTGGAAGCGCTGCTGCAGCGTGCCTCTACCCGCGCCCTGTCCGAACCACTGCGGCAGGCCCTGTTGACGTGCTGGCAGCACGCCGATGTCGATACCTCGCCCCGCCTGCCTTGGCCGGTGCTGGCCGACACGCTGGATTCGCTTGCCCTGCTGTCCGCCGACGAAGGCGTGATCGTTGCGGCCCTGTTGTTTGATCTGCCGGGGCTGCGTGCCCAACAGGCCGAGTTGCCGCTGGGGCCCGCCGCTGCTGCGGTGGCCGGGCTACTGGATGGCCAGGAAGCGGCCGACCAGGTCTGGGCGCTACATGCCGGGCGCGATGCCGGCCGCAACAGCGAAGGCCTGCGCCGCCTGTTGTTGTCCATCATCCACGACCTGCGGGTGGTGCCGATCCTGCTGTCGCGGCAGCTGGCCTGCATGCGTGCGGCCGACAAGCTGCCCGAGCCGGAGCGCCGCGCGCTGGCGCAGCTGACCCGCGACATCCATGCGCCGTTGGCCAACCGCCTGGGCATCTGGCAGCTGAAGTGGGAGTTGGAGGACCTGGCCTTCCGCTTCCTCGATCCGGATACCTATCGGCATATCGCCCGCGAAGTGGACGAAACCCGCGTGGCGCGCGAACGCTACGTGGAAACGGTGAAGAAAAAGCTGTCCGCGGCGCTGGCCGAGCAGGGCATCCGGGGCGAGGTCAGTGGCCGGCCGAAGCACATCTACAGCATCTGGCGGAAGATGCAGAAAAAGCAGCTGGCGTTTGAGCAGCTGTACGACCTGCGCGCGGTGCGGGTGATGGTCGACGACGTGGGTGCCTGCTATGCGGCGCTGGGCATCGTGCACGCCTTGTGGACACCCATCCCCAGCGAGTTCGACGACTATATCGCCCGCCCCAAGGCCAACGATTACCGCTCGTTGCATACCGCTGTGATCGGTCCGGAAGGGCGCACGATCGAGGTGCAGATACGGACACACGAAATGCATGCCCAGGCCGAGTTGGGCGTGGCGGCGCATTGGAAATACAAGGAAGGCGGCAAGGGCGCGGAAAAGGCCTTCGACCGCAAGATCACCTGGATGCGGCAATTGCTGGAGCAGGCGCAGGACCCCGGCAACCCCGAGGACCTGGCGGGTGCGCTGGATGCCGAACTGGTCGAGGACCGGGTCTACGCACTCAGCCCCAAGGGCGAGGTGATGGACCTGCCGGCGGGCGCCACGCCGCTGGATTTCGCCTATCACGTGCACACCATGGTCGGGCACCGTTGCCGTGGTGCCAAGGTCAATGGCCGCATCGTGCCGCTGGGGTACAAGCTGCGCAGTGGTGACCGGGTCGAGATCATGACCGGCAAGGAAGCCGATCCACGTCGCGATTGGCTGTTGCTGTCCAATGGTTTCCTGGCCAGCGCCCGTTCGCGCGAGAAGGTGCGCAGCTGGTTCCACAAGCTGGACCGCGCGCGCAACGTGCAGGCCGGCCGGGAGCTGCTGGAGCGCGAGCTCAAGCGACTGGGCCTGCAGCAGGCCGACCTGACGGTGGCCGCACGCAAGTTCCACGCGGACACCGTGGATGATCTGTATATCCAGGTGGCGTTGGGTGATACCGGGCCCAATCAGGTCAGCCGTGCCTTGCTGGAGGCGGAAAAGGCCGCGCAGGCGCCGGCTGCCCCGGCGATGCCACGGCCAACCGCGCGCCGCGGTGGCACCGGCAAGTCCGATTTCACTGTGCAGGGGGTCGGCAACCTGTTGGTGCAGTTGGCCCGTTGCTGCCAACCGGTGGCGGGCGAGCCCATCCAGGGCTATCTCACCCGTACCCGCGGTGTGACCGTGCATCGCGCCGACTGCGCGTCGCTGGCTCGCTTGGCTGCGGCCCATCCTGACCGCGTATTGCCGGTGGAGTGGGGGCGCAAGGGCTCGGCGTATGAGGTGGATGTGATGGTGCGGGCGGTGGACCGGCGCTGGTTGCTGAAGGACATCACCAACCTGATCGCGCAGGAAGACGCTTACGTCATCGAGATCAACAGCGACAACCTGCGCGAAAGCGGGCGGGTGCAACTGCGCCTGCGCTTGAAGGTCAATGACTACGGGCAGCTGTCCACCTTGCTTGGAAAGTTGGATGCCTTGCCCGGCGTAGACGATGCGCGAAGGTTGGGCTAGGTAAACTTGGCGCATGGAGAACTGGCGCCAACGTGGCCAACAAGGACTGGAAACACTGGGCGACAAGCTGCGGCTGTACGGGCGCTGGTGGGTTGCGCGTGGCTGGAACAGCCCGCGCGCGTGGCGTGCGATCGCCATCGGAGTGTTGGCGCTGAGCATCGTGCTGGCGCTGTTCCGGCAGCCGCTGGCGGATTGGCTGTGGCCGGAGAGCCGCATCCAGATGCTGTTGGATGCGGGAAACACGGCGCTGGCGCAAGGACGGCTGAGTGCCGAAGACGGGAGCGGTGCCCGCGAGTTGTTCGAGGCCGCCGCCGCGCTGGACCCGGATCGCAGTGACGTGCGGCAGGCCTTGGCGCGCACCGCGCAGGCCGCCTTGCAGCGGGCCCGACAGGCCTTGGCCAAGGGCGACTACGCGGGATGTGAGCAGGCGCTGCAGCTGGCGCGCAGGCTGCAGGCACCGTCAGCGGATATCGATCGCATCAACCAGGAACTGCATGGGCTGCAGCGTGGCCAGGGCAGCGTCGAGGACCTGCTGCTGCAGGCCGAGGCGGCACAGGCGCAGGGACGCTTGGATGATGGTGATGACAGTGCGCTGCCCTTGTACCAGCAGGTGCTGGCGATCCAGCCGGATCGCATGCAGGCGCTCGAAGGGCGCGATGAGGCGCTGGCCGATCTGTTGATGCAGGCCAACCGCGCAGTCGAGAACGGGCAGTTGCAGGCCGCTGCCGAAGGCCTGCGACGGGTGGAGCGCTACGATGCCGGGCATGCCGAGTTGCCGGCCGCCAAGGCCTTGTTGAATGCCGCGCTGGAACAACATCGGCTGCAGGGGGAGCGGGCCTTGGCGCGCGGTCGGTTGGACGCTGCCGCCGATGCCTTCGAACAGGTTGTGGCGGTTGCGGAAGACCCCGCGGCGCGGCAGGGATTGGAGCGGGTAGCCCATCTGCAGGCGCAGGAAGCCACACGTCTGGCAGGCGATTTCCAGTTCGAACAAGCTGCGCACGCGTTGCAGCGGGCGCGGCGCCTGGCCCCGGACAGTGCTGAAGTCGCCGCTGCCACCCAGACGGTTGAACGCATTCGCAACGCACGTCGCAGCATGGATACCGGCTTGCCGGCAGGCGAGCGCGAGCGACGCCTGAAAACCCTGCTCAAGCAGTTGCAGGATGCCGAGGCGCGCGAGCAGTGGTTGCTGCCGCCGGGCAGTAGTGCCTATGACCGCTTCAAGGCTGCGCAGGCGCTGGCGCCGCAGGACCCGCGGGTGAAGCGGGCGGCTGCACGCATCCAGCCAGCGGCGCGGGCATGCATGGAGGACAACCTGCGCGCGAATCGGTTGCGGGCCGCGCGCACCTGCCTGGATGCCTGGCAGGCGCTGGCGCCGGGGGACTCCAGTTTGGCCACGGCACGCCGCCGGCTGGCGCAGCGCTGGATCGCCGTGGGCAGTGAACGCCTGGGCAGTGGAGATATTGCGTTCGCGCAGCAGGCGTTGCTGCAGGCGCAGGAGATCGATGCGGCGACGCCGGAGATCACCGGCTTCAGCGAGCGGGTACGCAACGCGCTGCGCTGATGGCAGTGCTCAGCGGATAGGCACTGTTCCGGCCGGCGTAGCGAAGAACACCCGTTGCACGGCCTGTCGTGCCGCCTCCATGGAGAAGTGCTCGGTGATGTTGGCCTGGCCGTTGTCGGCCAGCCGCTGCCACAAGCCGGCATCGTCATACAGCCGCAGCACCGCGCCGGCAAAGGCACTGGCGCCATCGGCCACCAGCACATCCAGACCGTGGCGAAGGTGCATGCCTTCCACCGCGCAGGTGGTAGCCACAACCGGCTGGCCGTGGGCCATGCTCAGATTGACCTTGCCCTTGACCCCGGCGCCAAAGCGCAACGGTGCCACCGCAATGCGCGCCTGCCGCATGTACGGCACCACATCGGGCACATAGCCATGGATCGTTACCCCGGGGTGTTGGGCGGCCAGCGCCTGCAGGTTGTCGGGGACGTCGGCACCGATGCAATGGAAGCGGATGTCAGGCCGCTGTGCATGGATAAGAGGGAACACCTCGCCGATGAACCACTGCATTGCATCCAGGTTCGGCGGATGGCGGAAACCACCCACGAAGACCAGGTCATGGCGTTGCACCCAGCCGGGACCGACCTCGGCGACTTCATGCAAGTTGGAGATCAGTTCAACCCGCACCTGCGGTGCATCGGTTGCCAGTTGCTCCTTTTCCGCTGCGCTGACCAGCAAGGTGACGTCGGTGGCGGCCATCACCTCGAGTTCCGCGGCGCGGGTGCGTTCGGCGCTGCGCAGCAGGCGCTGGTCGCGGGCCAACTCGGCGCCGCGTCGCTCGCGCAGATAGTGCAGGTCAACGGTATCGAACACGGTGCGCGCCTGCGGTGCGAACTGCCGCAACAGCGGCAGGCACTCACGGGCAACGTGGTGGCGCACCAGCATGACCACCGCAAAGCGCGAGCCGTTGCCACGCAGCCAGCTGCCGACGCCATCGAGGAAGGGGGCATGCCAGACTTCAACACCGAGGGCCTGCAACGCCGCGCTGGCAGCACTGGCGGGCTCGCCACGGGTTGGCAGGAACACAACGTGCGCACCTTCGGCCAGCAACATGCGGATCAGGTTGAACTGACGCAATGACGCCGAGTCGCGGTCAGGCTGCGGCAGGTTCTCGTCAATGATCAGGATCTGCCGTTGCCGTGCATGCAGCAGCGCGGGCGAGGGGACGGCGCCGGGCGCCGGATGCTGTGCCTGCAGCGTCTGCTGCCAGACCTCGGCGAACACTTTCTGATTGCGTACCTGGTAGGCCTTGACCCCGCTACCGGTATCGGTGCCATTGCTGGTGCCTTCGTCGTGCACCACACGGCTGGCCGGCTGCACCAGCACCCGTCTGCCCGCAGCGCGCACCTTGAAGGCCAGGTCGGTATCTTCGTAGTACGCCGGGGCGTAGCGGCTGTCGAACCCGCCCAACTGTTCGAACAGGGCGCGCGGCAAGGCGATGGCGGCGCCCGAGCAGTAGTCGGCATCGCGAAGGGCGCTGTAGCGCGGGTCCTCGGCCGACTCGAAGCGGCCGTAACTCCAGCAACTGCCATCGTTGAACACCACCCCGCCGGCCTCCTGCAGGCGCCCGTCCGGGTAGATCAGCTGCGAGCCGACCAGGCCGGCCTGTGGTGTGCGCGCGAAGGTGTCCAATAATGCGTCGAGCCAGCCCGGCTGCGGAATGGTGTCGTTGTTCAGCAGGACCACGTACTCGCCCCGGCTCAGGCGCAGGCCATCGTTGCAGGCCGCGATGAAGCCGCCGTTGTGCGGGCGCACGTGGTAGCGCAGGCCGGTGATCTGCGGCATCCATTCGACGGTGGCGTCGCTGCTGCCATCGTCGATCACCAGGATTTCGCAGGCGGCCACCGGGGGGTGCGCAGCCAATGCACGCAGGCAGGCCAAGGTGTGATCGGCGTGGTTGTAGACCGGGATGACGATGCTGGCCGTGGGTTGCGCACTGCTGGGCACGCTGAACGGCGCGAAGGCGGCGGGCTGCGGAAAGTACAGCGGCTCCCGCTCGGTCGGCGGTTGGCGCCGGGTATGCACGCCCACGCGATGCAAGGTGGCACGCCAGCCGCGGGTGCGCAGGCTGGCCAGGCCGCGGCGGGCCAGGCCGATGATGCGGTTGAGGTGGTAGCGCGCATCGGCCAACGACATCGACATTCCCATGGAACTCCAGCTTAAGCAGGGGCGGGAGGGCAAACGCGCGTCGCTCGATGGCTGCGTTAGACTCGTCCCACTTCACATTCTCGCATTCCCGTGCCCCGACGCTACGATTCCGACGAATTCGACGACGATACCGACGGCAGTACCTCGCCTTGGCGCAACCGCCTCATCACCTGGGGTATTGCGGCCGTCGCACTGGGGTTGGGCTTCCTGATCCCCTATACGCTTTACCTGAACAGTCAGGTCACCCAGCGTTTTGGTGAGCTGCGCTGGCAGATACCGACGCGTGTCTATGCCCGGCCGCTGGTGCTCAGTCCGGGCGTTGCGATGAACGCCGCAACGCTCAAGACCGAGCTGGCGGCATCGGGCTACCGCGACGACGGCACGGGCAGCAGTCCGGGCACGTACAGCGTGCAGGGCACGACCTTCCGGGTCTCCAGCCGCGGCTACGTCGACGTCGATGGTCGGGTGGCACCGCGCCGACTGGAGGTGGTGGTGTCCGGTGGCCAGGTGGCCTCGCTGCGTGACGGGGCCGATCGCAAGGCGCTGAAGGCCGCGCGGCTGGACCCGGCGCGCATCGCGACGTTGTATGGGCAGAAGCAGGAAGAGCGCAGGCTGGTCCGTATCAGCGAGACCCCCGAGCTGCTGGTTACCGGCTTGCAGGCGGTCGAGGACAAGGACTTTGCCCGCCATCACGGCATCGACCTGAGCGGCATCGTCCGCGCAGTGTGGGTGACCCTGCGTTCGGGTGGTGAAACCCGCCAGGGCGCCAGTACCTTGACCCAGCAGCTGGCCCGCAGCGGCCTGCTCGGCATCGGCAAGGAACAGACCGTAACCCGCAAGTTCAACGAAGTGCTGTACGCGCTGATCATGGAAGCGCGCTATGACAAGTCCACCATCCTCGAGGCCTACCTCAACCAGGTTTACCTGGGTCAGCGCGGCAAGCAGGCGATCCACGGTGTGTCGTCCGGTGCCGAGTTCTGGTTCGGCCGTGACCTGGGTTCGTTGACCAGCGAGCAGGTCGCCCTGCTGATCGGCATGGTCAAGGGGCCGTCGTATTACGACCCGCGGCGCAACCCCGAGCGCGCGCTGGACCGGCGCAACTTCGTGCTGGGCAAGCTGCACGAGAACCAGCTGATCGACGATGCCGAATACCAGCGTGCGCTGAAGGCGCCGTTGGGTGTATCGACCACGCCTGGCCTGGCGGCGGCCAACCGCTTCCCGGCGTATGTCGACCTGGTACGTCGCCAACTGGGTCATGACTATCCGGAGAATGTGCTGCAGGGTGCCGGCCTGAATGTCTTTACCGGCATGTCGCCGTCGGCGCAGGCGTATGCCGAGGGCGCGGTGGCGCACACCATCAAGTCACTGCAGAACAAGCGCCGCCCGGAACTGCAGACCGGCCTGGTGGTCACCGACGTGCATAACGGTGACGTGCTGGCCGTGGTGGGCAGCGTGGATGTGGCCGAGCCGGGCTTCAACCGCGCCATCGATGCCCAGCGCCCGGTGGGCTCGTTGCTCAAGCCCTTCGTCTACCTGCTGGCGCTGGCCCAGCCGGACCGCTTCTCGCTGGCCAGTTGGGTGGACGACTCCCCGGTGACGGTCAAGCTCAGCCGCGGCCGCAACTGGACACCGGACAACGCCGACCGGCGCAGCCATGGCACCGTGCGCCTGATCGATGCGTTGGCGCGCTCCTACAACCAGGCGACGGTGCGGGTGGGCATGCAGGTCGGGCCGGAGCGCCTGACCCAGCTGATTCACGTGCTGGCGGGCCTGAAGGCCGAATCCAATCCTTCGGTGATCCTGGGCTCTACCGACCAGAGTCCGTACGGCATGGCCCAGCTTTATCAGTTCCTGGCCTCGGGCGGTGAAATCCAGCCGCTGCACGCCGTGCGTGGTGTGGTCGATGCGCAGGGCAAGCTGCTCAAGCGCTACGACAAGAATCCGGCACCCGCGCAGGAGGGGGATTCCATCGCCGCCAACCTGATCAGCGTGGGCCTGCAGCAGGTGGTCTCCAGCGGCACGGCCGCCGGGCTCAATGCCGATGGCCTGTCGCGGCTGCAGGCTGCCGGCAAGACGGGCACCTCCAATGACGGCCGCGACAGCTGGTACGCCGGCTATACCGGCGACCATCTGGCAGTGATCTGGATGGGCAACGACCAGAACGAACAGACCGGTCTGTTCGGTGCTTCCGGTGCGATGCGGGTGTGGTCGGGTATCTTCCGCAGCCTGCCCAGCAAGGCCTTGCATGTGAACAACAAGGGCCTGGACTGGCAATACGTGGAAGCCGCGGGCAGCAATGCCACCGATGAAGGTTGCCCGGGGGCACGCCGCTTCCCGTTCGTGGTCGGCTTTGCCCCGCAGCACGTGCCGTGCAGCATGCCTGCCGAGCAGGCGCCGGTGGACGGCGAGGGCGCGCAGCAGGAAGGCGGCGGTTGGCGCAGCTGGTTCGGGCTTGACCGCAAGCCTGAGGATGCCGCGTCAACGCCCGCTTCAGACAGCCCCGCGCGATAATGCAGCCCATGAATGCCAAGTCCCTGACCCGTCATGCGCTGGCCGCCACCGCGGCCTCCCTGTTGCTCAGTGCCTGCGTAAGCGCACCCCCGCCGGCGCCGCCGGTGCCCGTGGACAACACCACGCCCGCGCAGCGGATGATGGCGGTGGAGCAGATCGCCGGTGTCGACGATACCGAGTTGAACGTGCAGCCGTTGCGTGACGCGCAGGTCGAGGATCTGCGTGAATCAGCCATCGGCAAGCGCAAGGCCGGTGACCTTGCCGGCGCTGCGGAAGCCTTGAACCAGGCGCTGCTGCAGGTTGAAGACGATCCGGGCATCCTGCAGGAACGCGCCGAGGTAGCGCTGTTGCAGGGCGACTGGGTGCGTGCCGAGACCCTTTCCAAAAAGGCGTTGGACCTGGGCTCGCGCACAGGGCCGTTGTGCCGTCGTCACTGGGCCACCATCGAGCAGTCACGTCTGGCCCGGGCGCAGAAGGAAAATGCCGTCTCGGCGCATGCGCAGATCGAGAGCTGCACGGTGCCCGGCATCAAGCGTTATTGATGGCGGGATGGCATCCGGGTGCTGAGCCCGAGCCCATGGCCGCCGCCGTTACCGCGGGACCATCGTGCCGCGCGCTCCTCATCGAATCCGCCTTTAGCTCATGTCCTCGTTAGCCAGCGCCAGCCGTGAAGCCCTGAGTGAAGGTGGTGCGCTTGCGCGCCAGCTTGATGCCTTCGTGCCACGGCCGGCGCAGTTGCGGCTGACGGCGGCCATCGCCGATACCTTCCAGCAGCGCGACGTGCTGCTGGCCGAAGCCGGCACTGGCACCGGCAAGACCTACGCCTATCTGGTGCCGGCGTTGCTGTCGGGCCTGAAAACCATTGTCTCCACCGGCACCCGCGCGCTGCAGGACCAGCTCTACCATCGTGATCTGCCGCGGGTGCGGGCTGCCCTGGGCGTTGGTCACCGCGCAGCCCTGCTCAAGGGCCGGGCCAACTACCTGTGCCGCTATCGTCTGGATCATGCGCGCGGTGAGCCCCGCTTCAACAGCCAGGAACAGGTAGCGCAGTTCCAGCGCATCATCGCCTGGTCCGGCCGCACCCAGTACGGTGATATCGCCGAGCTGGAAGGGCTGGCGGATGATTCGCCGCTGCTGCCCATGGTCACCTCGACCGTGGACAACTGCCTGGGCACCGATTGCCCGTTCTGGTCCGATTGCTTCGTGGTGCGTGCGCGGCAGCTGGCGCAGGAAGCCGATCTGGTGGTCGTCAACCATCACCTGTTGCTGGCCGATCTGGCCCTCAAGCAGGAAGGCTTCGGTGAGATACTGCCCGGCGCCCAAGCCTTCGTCATCGATGAAGCGCACCAGTTGCCGGAGCTGGCAGCCAACTTTTTCGGCGAAGGCTTTGGCATGCGCCCGTGGCAGGAACTGGCCCGTGATTGCCTGGCCGAAAGCCGCAGCGTCGCCGGTGCCCAGGCCACATTGCAGCAGCCGGTGGCCACCCTTGAGCTGGCATTGCGCGAGTTGCGCGAAGCGATGGAGAAGCTGCCGCCACGCGGCACCCAGTGGCGCGCGCTGGCAGTGCCAGCGGTAGCCGACGGTTTTGACGACGTGGCGGCCGCGCTGGCGCAGTTGCGTGATGCGCTGGCCCTGGTGCGCGAAGCGTCGCCCGGCTTGGATGCCTGCCATGCCCGCGCGCTGGAGGGCGTCTCGCGCTTGTCGCGGTGGCTGGATGAGGGCAACAACGCGGCGGAGGATGACTGGGACTTCGATGCGCCCACCGATACCGCCGAGGCGGGCGATGCGACTGTCGGCAGCGTCCAGACGCTGTTCCCGGCGGCAGCTAGCAGCAACGATGTGCTCTGGTACGAACTCACCCCGCGAGGATTCCGTTGCCAGCGCACGCCGATGGACGTGTCCGGGCCGTTGCGCGAGCACCGCCAACGCTCGATGGCGGCGTGGGTGTTCACCTCGGCAACGCTGACCGTGGATGGCGATTTTGATCATCTGGCCACGCGCTTGGGGCTGGATGATCCGGACACGCTGCTGCAGCCCAGCCCCTTCGATTGGCAGCAGCAGGCGCTGTGCTATCTGCCCAAGGGTTTGCCGGACCCGGCGGCGCGTGGCTTTGGCGCGGCCCTGATCACTGCCCTGCGGCCGGTGCTGGAAGCCTCGCAGGGCAGGGCATTCCTGTTGTTTGCCTCGCATCGCGCCCTGCGTGAGGCGGCCGATGCGTTGCGCGGTGGGCCATGGCCGTTGTTCGTGCAGGGCGAGGCGCCCCGCGCCAGCCTGCTCCAGCGGTTCCGTGAATCGGGCAATGGCGTGCTGCTGGGTTCGGCCAGTTTCCGCGAAGGCGTGGACGTGGCCGGCGATGCGCTGAGCGTGGTGGTAATCGACAAATTGCCGTTCGCCGCGCCGGACGATCCGGTGTTCGAAGCGCGGCTGGATGCGATCCGTCGCGAGGGCGGCAACCCGTTCCGCGATGAGCAGCTGCCCCAGGCGGTGATCGCGCTCAAGCAGGGCGTCGGCCGCTTGATCCGCAGCGAGACCGACCGCGGGGTGCTGGTGTTGTGCGACCCGCGGCTGCTGTCGCGCGGCTATGGGCGGATATTCATGGATTCACTGCCGCCGTTCCGGCGCACCCGCGAGCTGGCCGATGTGCAGGCCTTCTTTGCGCGACAATGGGCACCGGAGCACGGGCCGCCATCAGCGGCAGATGAACCGTCCGCGGATGCGGATACCGCTGCGCCTCCCTTTTCCCTGTCGTGATTGTTGCCATGAAGCTGCTTGCCTTTGAAACCGCCACCGAAGCCTGTTCCGTTGCCCTCCATGTGGATGGGCAGGTCCTGGAGCGATTCGAGCTGGCGCCGCGCAGGCATGCCGAGCTGAGCCTGCCGTGGGCCGAGCAGTTGCTGGCCGAGGCGGGGATCAGTCGCAGTCAGCTCGATGGCATCGCCCTGGGGCGCGGCCCCGGCGCGTTTACGGGCGTGCGTCTGGCCATTGCCATTGCCCAGGGCATTGCGCTGGCGCTGGACAAGCCACTGCTGCCGGTATCGACCCTGCAGACCCTGGCATTGCGTGCGCCGCAGGATGCGCCGAGGGTGCTGGCCAGCATCGATGCGCGCATGGGTGAAATCTATGCCGCGCGTTACCTGCGCGGGGCTGATGGCAGTTTGCAGTTGCAGGATCGCGAGCTGCTGGTTGCCCCGGATGCCTATGAACTGCCGGACGACGGCAGTGTTTGGGCCGGCGTGGGCACCGGCTTTGGGGCGGGCGAGGACGTGCTGGCCACGCGCTGGCAGTCACGCCTGTCGAGCGTGGATGCGCAGGCATTGCCGCGTGCATCGGATGTACTGCGCATCGCCGTGCCGGCCATGGCACGCGGCGAGGGCATCGCACCGGAGCTGGTGCAGCCGGCCTACCTGCGCGACAACGTCGCGTTGACCCTGGTGGAGCAGCAGGCGCTGCGCGCATCCAAGAAGTGATTGCGCGCGCGCCCGCACGGTCCCGTTTTCGCGGTTGCCTGTTGGGGTTGGCAGTCGGTGATGCGCTTGGCACCACGTTGGAGTTCCGCGCGCCGGGAACTTTCGCGCCGCTGACCGACATGGTGGGTGGCGGCCCGTTCGAACTGCAGCCGGGGCAGTGGACCGACGATACGTCGATGGCGCTCTGCCTTGCACACAGCCTGCTGCATTGCCGGGGCTTCGATGCGGTCGATCAGATGAACCGTTATTGCAACTGGTACCGCCATGGCTACATGAGCAGTACCGGTGAATGTTTCGATATCGGCGGCACCGTCAGCCAGGCGCTGGAAGCCTATCTGCGCAGCGGTGATCCGTTCAGTGGCAGCCAGGCAGCAAGCAGTGCAGGCAATGGCTCGTTGATGCGGCTTGCCCCGGTGGCGATGTATTACGCACACAGCCCGCTGGCGACGGTGGCCAGGATGGCCGCAGACAGCTCCCGCACTACCCATGCGGCAGCCGAAGCGGTGGACGCCTGCGTGCTGTTTGCCGCGCAGCTGCGCGCGGCGTTGGCCGGTCACGACAAGCAGGCGATCCTGTTGGGACATGGCGCGAAGCTGGATGCGCCGGCGGTTGCCACACTTGCACTGCGTGATCATGCCGCCGTGGACGCACTTGCAATCCGCGGCAGCGGCTATGTGGTGGACGCGCTGTCGGCGGCGCTATGGTGCTTCGCCACCACCGACGATTACGCCAGTGCCGTACTCAAGGCCGCCAATCTCGGTGATGACGCCGATACCACGGCAGCGATCTGCGGCCAGCTGGCCGGTGCCTATTACGGGCTGGAGGGGATTCCGCTTGAGTGGCGGCACAGGCTGCATGAGGCCTCGATGCTGCTTGCCGTGGCCGATGATCTGATGCAGGCCGCACTCAGCGCCTGAAAGGCGTTGCGGCTGCCCGTGTTCTGCAGGATGGTCGTGCTGCCTGTTCCAGGAGCAGGTGTTGCTCAGCGGTCGTCGCGCAGCTGTCCGCCCGGCAGGAATACCCAGGTGCGGGTGACCTGCAGGATGTCGATGTTGTCCTCGGTCTTGGGCAAGGCCGGGAAGGGCTGCGCAAGTTCGATCACCCGCAATGCGCTGGCATCAAGCAGGGGTACGCCACTGCTGCGCAGGATGCGGCTGCTCTCCACGGTTCCATCGCGGCGCACGCCGACGGTGATCACCACCTGGCCGCCGAGACGACGCTGCCGGGCTTCGTCGGGGTAATTGAGGTTGCCCACGCGTTCGGCGCGATCAACCCAGGCGCGCAGGTAGTTGGCGTAGGCGTACTCGCGGGTGCTGGCAGAGACGAACTTGCGGTTGGGACGCTTGGCGTACTGCTCCGAGCGCAGGTGGACCTCGGCGGCCAGGCGTGCCATTTCCGCATCGCGCTGCTCGCGCGCGGTCATCGGTGCATTGATGTCCGGGCGGTCGGGGGTTGGCTGCGACTGCGCCTCGGCGGTCGGGTCCTTGCCATTGGTGCTGGTGATCACCCGTGCCTGTGGCGGTGGCGGGGCGGCGGCACGTTGCGCCTGCAGCGGGATCGGCGCCAGGCCATCCTGTGCCTGCGGCACGATGCCGGACTGTGCATCACGCGGGCGCTGCGCCTTGTCGTGGTCACCACCGCCCTGCTGGTTGGCCTGCGCCAGGAAGTCGGCCTGTTTGGGTGTCAGCGGCGTGCTGGTCTGGCTGAAGATCACGTCCAGCGTCGGCACCAGCGGCGCATTGCCGCTGACTGCAAAGCCCACGCCCAGGATCAACAGCCCATGCACGATCACCGACAACACCAGGGTGGCGGTCAGTCGTTGCTGTTCGGTAACGCGGGGCGGGACGGGCAGGCTGCCAGCTTGCACACTCATTGCGGGTTGCCGGCCTCGATGGCGTCAAACAGCTGGCCTGCAATGTTGAGGCCGAACTGGGCGTCCAGCTCGCGCACGCAGGTCGGGCTGGTGACGTTGACCTCGGTCAGATAGTCGCCGATGACGTCCAGGCCGACAAAGCGCATGCCACGGCGCTTCATCTCCGGGCCCACCTGCGCGGCGATCCAGCGATCGCGCTCGCTCAATGGGCGGCCTTCGCCGCGGCCACCGGCGGCCAGGTTGCCGCGGAACTCATCGCCCTGCGGGATACGTGCCAGGCAGTAGTCCACCGGTTCACCATCGATCAGCAGGATGCGCTTGTCGCCCGCGCTGATATCCGGGATGAAACGCTGCGCCAGGGCCAGATGGCGGCCGCCGTCGGTCAGGGTTTCCAGGATCACGTTGAGGTTGGGGTCGCCGGTGCCGCTGCGGAAGATCGAGCGACCACCCATGCCATCCAGCGGCTTGAGCACCGCCTGGCCGTGTTCGAGTACGAACGCCTTGAGCTCGGCGGCGCTGCGGCTGACCAGGGTAGGCGGGCAGCACTGCGGAAACAGCAGCGCGGCGAGCTTCTCATTGAAGTCCCGCAGGCCCTGCGGGTCGTTGACCACCAGTGTGCCGGCTTGCTGGGCAATGCTCAGCACATGGGTGTCATAGAGATACTCACCGTCGAAGGGCGGATCCTTGCGCATCAGCACGATCTGCCCCGGGCCGAACGGCAAGGACGTCCAAGCCCCCAAGGTGAACCAGTCAGCCTTGTCGTCGCGCACCTGCAACGGCGCGACCTGGGCCATGGCCACTCCCCCGTGCAGGGACAGGCCGCCGGGCTGCACGTAGTGCAGGCGGTGGCCGCGGCGCTGGGCTTCCAGCAGCATGGCGAAGGTGGTGTCCTTGGCGATCTTGATGTGGGCGATGGGGTCCATCACCACGATGACATCTAATGGCATGACTCGAATCCGGCAGTTCAGCGGCCATGGTAGCCGTTCAGGCCGGGAGCGCACAGCCGGCTGGACGGAACGGTGAGGCTGAATGGAGCTGCGCTCGAAATGCGATGCATATCACATTAGGCTGTCAACAGGGCCGGGCGAAATGTGCCTTGCTTGACAGTTCGCGGCTGGACTGGGATATAGATGCGCTTTCGCGGCGGCATCACGTTCGGTGTGGGCCGCGCGTCCGGGGAACAACTAATGGTTGAAAACATGGCTGCGGGTGGGGAACTCGCAGGGCTGAAGGTGATGGTCATCGACGACTCGAAGACCATCCGACGTACGGCTGAGACACTGCTCAAGCGGGAAGGCTGCGAGGTCGTGACCGCGACCGACGGCTTCGAGGCTTTGGCCAAGATCGCAGATCAGCAACCGCAGATCATCTTCGTCGACATCATGATGCCGCGCCTGGATGGCTATCAGACCTGCGCGTTGATCAAGGGAAACCAGCTGTTCAAGGGCACGCCGGTGATCATGCTGTCGTCCAAGGACGGCCTGTTCGACAAGGCGCGGGGCCGCATCGTCGGTTCCGAACAGTACTTGACCAAGCCTTTTACCCGCGACGAACTACTGGGTGCCATCCGCACATACGTCAACGCCTGACCAGGGGGGAAAGGCACAATGGCTCGAATTTTGTTGATCGAGGACTCACCGACCGACAGGGCGGTGTTTACGCAATGGCTGGTCAAGGCCGGGCACGAAGTGCTTGCGGCAGACAACGCCGAAGAGGGACTGCAACTGGCCCGTGACCAAGGTCCGCAGCTGGTGCTGATGGACGTGGTGCTGCCGGGGATGAGCGGCTTCCAGGCTACCCGTGCGCTGTCGCGCGACGAGGCTACCCGGGACATCCCGGTGCTGATCGTCAGTACCAAGGGCATGGAAACCGACAAGGCATGGGGCATGCGCCAAGGCGCTACCGATTACATCGTCAAGCCGCCGCGCGAGGATGAACTGATCGCGCGGATCAACAAACTGGTGGGCTGATGCGTTCTCCATTCGACATCCTTGAAGCTTACGAACGGCGCAGCCTGGCGCATGCGGTGCAGTTGCCGGAACGGAGCTTCTCGCAGGATGTATGGCGTGGCGTGGGTTACCGCATCGGCAGCCGCCACCTGGTCTCCGATTTCCGCGAGGTGGTGGAAATCGTGCCGATGCCGCCGGTGACGCCGGTGCCCGGTGCACAGCCGTGGTTGCTGGGCGTGGGCAACCTGCGCGGCAACCTGTTCCCGGTGGTGGACCTGAAGTATTTCCTCGAAGGCGAGCGCACCGCACCGCAGGAAGGCCAGCGCGTGTTGATCATGCGCCAGGCCGGCGGCGACGTTGCCCTGGTCATCGATGAGCTTTACGGCCAGCGCAGCTTCGAAGCGCAGATGGGCGTGCCCGCAGGCGATATCGCCCAGGGCCGCTATGCGCACTTCGTTGAGCGTGGCTTCCATGACGATGGCCGCGACTGGGGCGTTTTCTCGCTGTCGCTGCTTTCCCGCACTCCTGAATTCCGGCAAGCCGCTGCCTGATCGGCGCCGCTGCCACTTCGCATTGGATACCGAGGTCGAACGATGAGTACTGCTCCCGAAGCCGCCAGGACTGGCAAGCTTGGCAATCTGGGTACCAACTTCTGGCTGGGCCTGTTGGTCCTGTCGATGGTCGTGTTCGGCGCCAATACCGGCGTCGCGACATGGCAGGGCAGCCGCCTGGCCGGTGCAAGCACCGGCGCGGCCGACCTGCAGGTGCTGTCACAGCAGCTGGCCAACCAGGGCCGTGAAGCGGTCGCCGGTAGCCGCGACAGCTACGCGGCCTTCAAGGACACGCGCGGCAAGGTCGAAAGCACCGTCAGCGAGCTGCAGGGCCGCTACGGCAACGAAAGCGGCGTGTCCGGCCCGCTCGGCAACCTGGTGGATACCTGGAAGCCGCTGTCCAAGAACGCCGAACAGATCGTCGCCTCCGAACCGGCGGTGCTGGCACTGGCCGGCAACGCCGACAACTTCGTCGGCGCTGTGCCGCAGCTGCAGGCGCAGTTGAACGAAGTGGTGCGCGCGATGACCGCAGGTGGCGCGCAGTCCTCGCAGGTTTACAACGGCCTGCAGCAGGTCGTTGTGGTCGGCACCATGGCCCGTCGCGTGACGGAAATTCGCGCCGGTGGCGCCGCTGCCAGCGGTGCCGGTGACGCGCTGGCACGCGACATGGTGGTGTTCTCGCAGGTGCTTGAAGGCCTGCGCCACGGCAACCAGGAAATGGGTATCGCCGCCGTGCGCAGTGCCGATGCCCAGGTTGCCCTGGAGCAGTCGGCCAACCAGTGGGCCAAGATGAAGAAGGACGCCGACGCCATCCTGGCCAGCTCGCGCAACCTGTTCGCCGCGCAGTCCTCGGCGGCGGCGCTGGCCACCGGCTCGGACAAGATGCTGGAAAGCAGCCGCAAGCTGTTTGATGCGTTCTCTGCCTTCGGTTCGGCCCGCGATACCCGCATCTTCCCCAACTTCTGGTGGAGCGTGATCTTCGGCGGCCTGTCGGTGCTGTCGATCATCGGCTTCGTGTGGAGCTCGGTGCGCAGCCGTTCGCGCGAGCAGGAAGTGCGCTACCAGACGCAGGTGGAGTTCAACAGCCGCAACCAGCAGGCGATTATGCGTTTGCTGGACGAAATCAGCTCGCTCGGTGAAGGTGACCTGACGGTAAAGGCCTCGGTGACCGAGGACATGACCGGCGCCATCGCCGACGCTATCAATTACGCCGTGGACGAACTGCGCCACCTGGTGACCACGATCAACGACATCTCCAGCAAGGTGGCGGTGTCGGCACAGGAAACCCAGGCAACGGCCATGCAGCTGGCCGAGGCCGCCGGCCACCAGGCCGACGAAATCACCAGCGCATCGGACCGTATCGGCGAAATCGCATCGTCCATTGAGCAGGTGTCGCGCAACTCCAGCGAGTCGGCTGAAGTGGCACAGCGCTCGGTGGTCATCGCCACCGAGGGTGCCGGCGTGGTGCGCCAGACCATTCAGGGCATGGACCAGATCCGCGACCAGATCCAGGAAACCTCCAAGCGCATCAAGCGCCTGGGTGAGTCCTCGCAGGAGATCGGCTCGATCGTGGAACTGATCAACGACATTTCCGAGCAGACCAACATCCTGGCACTGAACGCCGCCGTGCAGGCAGCGTCGGCCGGCGAGGCCGGCCGCGGTTTCGCCGTGGTGGCCGACGAAGTGCAACGACTGGCAGAACGTACCTCCGGTGCAACCCGCCGAATCGAAGGTCTGGTGCAGGCGATTCAGGCCGATACCAACGAAGCGGTCACCTCGATGGAACAGACCACTGCCGAAGTGGTGTCCGGTGCACGCCTGGCCGAAGACGCCGGCACCGCACTGACCGAAATCGAACGCGTGTCCAACGCGCTCAACAACCTGATCAAGAACATCTCCATCGCCGCACACCAGCAGGCCTCGGCAGCTACCGACATCACCCAGACGATGGGCGTGATCCGGCAGATTACCGGCCAGACGTCGCAGGGTGCCGGGCAGACCGCCGATTCGCTGGGCCAGCTGAACCAATTGGCGGCGGAACTGCGCCGTTCGGTGGCTGACTTCAAGCTGCCGGCCTGAGCGCCGGGGTGCTGAGCAGGTGGGGATGCAAAGGAACCAGCAGATGAAGTCTCGTCATACCGCAATGCAGGGCCGCCAGGACGGCATGCAGATGATCCTGCACGGGGGAGTGCAATGAGTAGCTTGCGCGATGCCATGAGCCACGCGGCACTGGGTTGGGTGAAGCCCGAGCTGGACGAGACCCTGCGCCAGGTGCGCAACGAGGTCGAAGCCTACGTCGAGGAACCCAGCGACAGCGGCCGCATGCGCTTCTGTGCCGGTTACCTGCACCAGGTGCAGGGCACGCTGCGCATGGTCGAACTGTATGCCCCGGCGATGGTTGCCGAGGAAATGGAGTTGCTGGCCAACGCTGTGCGTGAGGACGCCGTGCCCGACCGCGAGGAGGCCTGCGCCACCTTGATGCGCGGCACCGTGCTGTTGCCCGACTACCTGGAACGGCTGCAGAACGGCCACCGCGATATTCCGATCGTGCTGCTGCCGCTGCTCAACGAAATCCGCGCTGCGCGTGGTGCCGAAGGCATCAACGAAAGCGTGCTGTTCGCGTTCAATCCGGATGCCGGCGACGCCAGCCCGGCCGAGCTTGAGCACGCCCGTGGCAGCCTGAGCGGGCGCAACCGCGAGCTGCTCGATACGGTCGGCGGCGCGGTCAAGGAAGAACTGATGCGCATCAAGGATGCGCTGGATCTGCATGTGCGTACCGGTGGCAACCCCGCCGATCTGCAGGTGCAGGTGAACGAACTCGGCGCCGTGTCCGACACCCTCGGGGTGATGGGCCTGGGCGTTGCCCGTGGCATCGTCGCCCAGCAGCGCGATGCGCTGCGCGAGGTGGTGTCGGGCAGCCGCAATATCGATGACAACCTGCTGCTGGATATCGCCGGCGCACTGCTGTACGTGGATGCATCGCTGGATGACCAGGTGGCGCACCTGGGCGCCAGTGTCGACGGTGAGGATGATCCGGCCTCGGTTGAAACCCGGCGCACGGTCGAGGTGCTGGCGCATGAAGCCATCGCCAATTTCACCGCCGCGCGCGAGTCCTTTGTTGCCTTCATCGAGACCAACTGGGACCACCAGCGCCTGACCGAAGTGCCGCGCCTGCTGGGCGAGGTATCCGGTGCGCTGCGCATGCTGGACCTGCCGGTACCTGCGGACTATCTGCAGGCCGTGCGTGAATACATCAAGGTCGAACTGGTCGAGCGTCAGCGCGTGCCCAGCGGCCGCCAGCTGGACACCCTGGCCGATGCCATGGCCAGCCTGGAGTACTACCTGGAAGCACTGCGCGACCGTCGCCCGGGCCGCGAAGACATCCTCGACATCACCCGCAGCAGCCTGGAGTCGCTGCGCTACTGGCCGTTGCCGACGGCAACGGTTGTGGAGGCTGCCGCCGACCACAGCGCTGGCGCAGTCGTGCCCGCTGCCGATTGGAACCTGGCGCCCGCCTTGACGGATACCGAGGTGCTGGATGCCGTCGTGGACGCGCCGCTCGAGTCGTCCCCTGAAATTGCTGCAGACATCCCGGCAGTTGCACTGAACGTGCCGCCGCCATTGCCGGAAATTCCGGAAATTCCGGAAGCTCCGGCCGCTGCGCGCGTGGAATATCCGCTGGTGTTCGGCGCGGCGATCAACGCCAAGCCCGTTGCGGTGGTTGCTGCCGATAGCGACGAGCAGCCGGCCGTCGAGGCTGTACTGCCGGCGACGGAACTGTCCCTGGACGCATCCGCAGCGCCGACGTTTGATCCGGTGGCCGCCGAATCCGGCGTGGAACTGGACAGCAGCTACACGCTCGCACCGATCGCGTTGGAAGGTCACGAGATCATCGAGTCGGATGTCTCTGGCCTCGCGTTGCAGAGCAGCTTCGATCCGGTTGCCGCCGAAGTTGATCCGGGTGCCGCAGCTGGCGACACCTATCGTTTTGATAGCAGCCTGTTGGAGCTGGAACTCGAGCCGATGGCAGCGTCGGTCGATGCCACGCAGCCGCCGGCCCGCGTGGAAATGTCGCTGGCCGATGGTTTCTTCGAGCCAGAGCTGGAGGAGACCCCGCGCGCCGCAGCACCGGTTTCGCATGCTGCGGATTGGCAGCTGGACGACGTAATTGCCACGGTGCAGACCGGTGGCGACATCACCCTGGAACAGCACAGCACCGACGCGGCACCGCCCGCTGCGGCCTGGACGCTGGACGAGCCCGTTTCCGTGGTCGCGGCAGACGACGTCGTTGTCGCCGACACCGCCGCCGAAGACATCGCGGCGCCGCAGGAATCGTCCGTCATCACGACCGCCGTTGCCAGTGGCGCGCTGGAAACAGCACAAGCAGCCGAGCCGGTGTTGGAGGATGCTGAGGCCGCCGCGTTCCTGGCCGAGTTGGATGCCGCCGCTGCGGCGTTCGATCCTTATGCACAGCCGGCCGTTGCACAGGATCCGGCACCGCAGGTGGAAGCGGCGGTTGTCGCTCCGGTTGCCGACCCCGTGCCTGCTGTTGCAGCTGCCGTGGTGCTGGAAGGTGGCTTCATCGACAACGGTGAGGATATCGACGAGGACATCCGCGAAGTCTTCATCGAGGAATTCGACGAGGAGCTGGAGAACCTGGGCAATCTGTTGCCGGCATGGCGTAGCGCCCCGGCCAACATGGAACGCCTGCGCCCGGTGCGCCGTGTATTCCATACGCTCAAGGGCAGCGGTCGCCTGGTCGGCGCGCGCACCCTGGGTGAGTTCAGTTGGAAGATCGAGAGCATGCTCAACCGCGTGCTCGACGGCAGCCGCCCGGCCAGCCCGGCGGTGATCGCCCTGGTTACCCGGGCGTACGAGGTTCTGCCCGAGCTCAACGCCGCATTGCGCGGCACCGGCGCCATCCAGTCGGACCTGTTGGCAATCCAGGACGTGGCCGATCGTGTCGCTGCCGGTGAAGAAGCATTCTATGTAGCCGACACCGCGCCTGCCGCGGTGCCTGCCGTGGCTGACGAACCCGCACCGGTACACGCCATTGCGACTGCGGAAGAACCGGTGTTGGAGGGTACTCCGGCCTCGGTCGACAGCGTGCTGCTCGAAATTCTTGAGGCCGAAATCGGCGTGCACCTGGGGACGGTGAACGCCTGGTTGTTGCAGTCGGCGGTGCAGCCGCAGAACGTGTCCGAAGAGTTGCTGCGCGCGGTGCACACCATGAGTGGCGCGTTCGCAATGACCGACGTTCCGGTCATCACTGGCATCACCACGCCTGCAGAATCCTTCGTCAAGCGCTCACTGGCCGCCGGGCTTACCCCGAACGTCGCCGGCGTGACAGCGCTGGCGCAGATGGCGTCGGCGATAGACACGACGATCAATGCCTTGCGCCAGCCATCGCCGCGTATTCCGGCGTTCCCGGGAGTCGCTGAGCGCCTGCAGGCGCTGGTTGATGGTCTGCCGGACGCCAAGTGGCCGCCGTTGTCGCAGGACGACGAGCTGCCGATGATGCTGGCCGATGACCAGGACGAGGTGGCGCAAGCGGATGTTGCCGCACCCGCCGTCACCAACCTGGCCGGGACGGAAGACCTGTCCGCCTATTTCGACAAGTCGATGTTGGAAGGTACGCTGGGCGATCTGCCGGCATTCGACGCGCCGGCCGCACCGCAGGCACCGGTGATCGCGGTACCTGCCGCCAGCTGGGGCGAGTCGCCGCAGCGCGAAGACGCGGCTGCGCAGCCCAACGCAATCGAGGCCGCACTGGCCATCGCGGTGGGCTTGACCTCGCTGGGCTCCGACAAGGTTGCCGATGCCGCAGCGGTGGATTCGCTTGCCGACGCAGCGACGCCGGACAACGCCGTCTCCTCGTTTGATGATGTATCGGCAGCGCCGATCGATGCAGGGCAGGTGGGTCTCCCGGCCGATGCCGAAGCATTGGACGATGCCACTGAAATCGATCTGTCGGCTGCTGACAGTGATGCGGTCGCCGCCGAAGTTGTCGAGGTTGCAAGTGTTGATGCCGAGGCTGTTCCGGCACGCCGCGCTGAAGATGAGCTGGTCAAGGTTGCAGCTGCTGAAGCTGGAACCGTAGAGACGGTCGAAGTCGAGGCTGTCGGAGCAGAAGCTATCGAAGCGGATGCCATCGATACCGTCGAGGTAGAAGCTGTTGAAGCGGAAGCCATCGATACCGTCGAGGCGGAAGCCGTTGAAGCTGCCGCCATCGATACCGTCGAGCTGGAAGCTGCTGAAGCGGACGTCGTCGAGGCTGTCGAAGCTGAAGCAGTCGAATCGGCTGCTATCGATACCGTCGAAGCGGAGGTTGTCGAAGCCGAAGCTATCGAATTGGCCACCGTCGATACCGTCGAAGTGGAAGCCGCTGAATCGGCCGCTATAGATGCCGTCGAAGCGGAAGCTGTCGAAGTAGCCGCCGTCGATGCCGTCGAGGTGGAAGCTGTTGAAGCGGACGCCGTTGAGGCCGTCGATGCGGAAGCTATCGAAGCAGCCGCCGTCGATACCGTCGAGGTGGAAGCTGTTGAAGCGGACGCCATCGAGGCCGTCGAAGCGGAAGCTGTCGAAGCAGCTGCCGTCGATCCCGTCGAGATGGAAGCTGTTGAAGCGGACGCCATTGAGGCCGTCGAAGCGGAAGCTGTCGAAGCAGCCGTCATCGATACCGTCGAGGTGGAAACTGCTGAAGCGGACGCCATCGAGACCGTCAAAGCGGAGGCTGTCGAAGCCGCCGCCGTCGATACCGTCGGGGTGGAAGCCGTAGAGACGGGCGCCATCGAGGCTGTCGAAGCAGGGGCCACCGAGGCAGAAGCCACCGAGGCAGAAGCGCAGAACCTGGCGTCTTCGGAACAGGCCGGCATTCCGTCCAAGCCGGAATTGGCACCGCTTACCGCACCGCTGCGTGAAAGCGCAGCTGCTCCGGCAATCGAGCCGGCGGCGAACCCGTTCGATGCCGGCAGCCTGGATTTCGCCGAGCTGGATATCGAGCTGGTCGACATCTTCGTCGAGGAAGGCAAGGACCTGCTGGACCACTGCGATGGCCTGATCAGCGAGCTGCGTGCCGCCCCGGCGGATCGCGAAGTGCTTGCTGGCCTGCAGCGCGATCTGCACACCCTCAAGGGTGGCGCGCGCATGGCCGGTATCAATGCCATCGGCGACCTGGGCCACGGCATCGAGTCGCTGCTGGAAGCCGTTGCGGCCAACCGCACCGAAATTACCCGCAGCGACCTGCAGTTGCTTGAACGTGGTTTCGACCGCCTGCATCAGTTGCTGCTGCGCACCGGTGATCATCGTGCCGTGCAGATGCCGCTGGACCTGATCGAGGCGTTCGAAGCGCGTACCGATGGTCGCGCCGAGGCTGCACCGGCACCGGTGGAGGCCGCGATCAGCGACGCCGCTACCCCTGCCGTGGTCGAAGATGCGGCTGTACAGCCGCAGCCGCTCGCAGAGAGTGTGCCGCTGTCGGCACCGGTCAGCGACGAGGCCAGCAACGAAGACGAAGCCAGCCCGCGTGGCCAGGAACAGGTACGCGTACGCGCCGATCTGCTGGACAGCCTGGTCAACCACGCCGGCGAAGTTGCCATCTACCGCTCGCGCCTGGAACAGCAGTTGGGTGCCTTCCGTGGCGCCATGGCCGAGTTGGATCGCACCAACGCACGTCTTCGCGACCAGTTGCGTCGACTCGACCTGGAAACCGAAGCCCAGATCGTCGCCCGTTACCGCCGCGAACACGAGCAGGCGGACCAGACCTTCGACCCGCTGGAACTGGACCGCTTCTCCACGCTGCAGCAGCTCAGCCGTGCACTGAACGAATCGGCGGCCGACTTGGGTGGCCTGCAGGGTGTGCTGGACGATCTGTCGCGCAACTACGACGTGCTGCTGCAACAGCAGTCGCGTGTCAGCTCCGAGTTGCAGGACGGCCTGATGCGTGCGCGCATGGTGCCGTTCGATGGCCTGGTGCCACGCCTGCGCCGCGTTGTGCGCCAGGCAGCGCAGGAAACCGGCAAGCACGTCCAGCTGAGGCTGGAAGGTACCCACGGCGAACTGGACCGCAACGTGCTCGATCGCATGGTCGCGCCGCTGGAGCACATGCTGCGCAATTCGGTCGCACACGGCCTGGAAGTGCCCGATGCACGCGCCGCCGCCGGCAAGCCGGAAGAGGGTGAGATTGCCCTGCGCCTGCGCCGTGAAGGTTCGGAAATCGTGCTGGAAGTGGCCGATGACGGTGCCGGCCTGGACCGCGCGGCGATCCGCCGTCGTGCCGAGCAGCGTGGCCTGCTGGCCGCCAACGAAGAAATCGGTGACGCCCAGCTGGATCAGATGATCTTCGCTTCCGGCTTCAGCACCAGCGAGCAGGTCAGTCAGCTGGCCGGTCGTGGCGTTGGCATGGACGTGGTACGCAACGAAGTGCGGCAGCTGGGCGGCTCGGTGGACATCCTGTCCGAGCGCGGCCACGGTGCCACCTTCACCCTGCGCCTGCCGCAGACGCTGGCGGTCACCCAGGCGGTGTTCGTCCGCATTGGCGAAACCACCTATGCGGTGCCGGTGGCCTCGGTCAGCGGTATCGGCCGCATCTCGCGCGAACGCTTTGAGTCGGGCGAGGGTGGTTACCACTACAACGGTGAAGACTTCACCCTGTACAACCTTGGCGCACTGGTGGGCCTGGCTGCGGCCAAGGCCGAAGGCCAGAGCGAGATCCCGCTGCTGCTGGTGCGTTCGGGTGACCTGCGCGCGGCCGTAGCCATCGACCAGGTACTGGGCAACCGCGAAATCGTGGTCAAGCCGGTGGGTCTGCAGATTGCTTCGGTGCCGGGCATCTACGGTGCCACCATCACCGGCGAAGGCAACGTGGTGGTGATCCTGGACGTCGCGCCGCTGGTGCGTCGCCACCTGGCCCAGCCGCAGCAGCCGGTGGAAGTTGTCGCCGCCAGCAACCAGCGCCATGTGCCGCTGGTGATGGTGGTCGACGACTCGCTGACCATGCGCAAGGTCACCGGCCGCGTGCTGGAGCGCCACAACCTGGACGTGGTCGCCGCGCGCGACGGCGTCGAGGCGCTGGAGCTGCTGGAAGAGCGCGTACCGGACCTGATGCTGCTGGACATCGAGATGCCACGCATGGACGGTTACGAGCTGGCTACCGCGATGCGTGCCGACCCGCGTTACAAGGATGTTCCGATCGTGATGATCACCTCGCGCAGCGGCGACAAGCATCGCCAACGCGCATTCGAGATCGGCGTGCAACGCTATCTCGGCAAGCCGTACCAGGAGTTGGATTTGATGCGCAATGTCTATGACCTGCTGGGGATCGCACGTGCACGCGACTGATGGCTCTGCCACCCCGGTAGCCTTGCTGGCCCGTGCTGGCGTGGCCCGTGATCGCCTGCGCGAGGGCATGGCCGCCGCGGGCGGCCACATCGTGCTGGAAGAAGACCCCAATGCGCTGGACCTGGCCATGCTGCAGGCGGCTGCCCCGCAGGTGGTGCTGGTAGCACTTGAACCGGCCGTCGAAGACGCGTTGGAACGTCTGGAACCAGTGTTGGAAACCGGACAGTACGTGCTGATGTTCGAAGAGGCCGAGCTGGCTGCCCGCCGCGAAGGCTGGGAAGCGCAGCGTTGGATTCGTCATCTGGCGGCCAAGCTGCAAGGCCACGCCAATGTGCTGCCGCCGGGCCAGGAGAACGATGCTGAGGCCGCCGCCGAGCCGGCAGCGTCCTTGGCGCCGGCGTCCGCGCAACCGGAGTTCGCTGCCGCGCTGCAATTCGACCCGGCCCAGGCCGACGTCGAACTGCCGGCCAGTGACACGCTGTATGTTCCACCTGCACCGCGCGAGGCACCGGCCGAAGTACTGTCCTTCGAGGAATTGATCGCATCGGCAGCGCCGGCAGCGATGCCCGTCGAAGACAGCATTGAACCGGCACGCGAAGCGGCAACGCCGCCGGCCTTGCCAGTCAGTGGACACGTTGCTGCCGAGACCGGCCCAGCCAGGAACTTCGCGGATTGGTCATTGTTGGAAGACGATGCCTACACCGAAGTGGCACCTGCCGCCGAGGTTGTTGCCGAGCCGCCACCGGCGTTGGCCAGCCTGCTCAACAGCTCGTTGTCGCTGGTCGAGATCGAGGAGTCGGTCGATGGCAGCAGCCGCAATGCGGTATTGCTGGTTGCCGGTATCGGTGGGCCCGATGCGGTTCGCCGTGTGCTGGCCGGTCTTCCGGACGACTTCAGCCGCCCGGTGCTGGTGCAATTGCGCCTGGACGGGGGGCGCTATGCCAATCTGGTCAAGCAGATGGCACGCGCCGCGGCCCTGCCGGTGAGCTTGGCCGACCCGGGGCAGGCGTTGCAGAGCGGCAATATCTACATCCTGCCCGACGGGATCGGCCTGGAATCATCCAGTGCCGGCGTGGTGTTCAGCACCGCGACCACGGACTTGTTGGATGCCCTGCAGCCGGAAGGCAGCGCGGTGCTGCTGCTCAGCGGTGCCGATGTGGGCATGGTTGATGCGGTGCTGGCGTTCGCCGGCAACGGTGGCTGGGTTGCAGGACAGGTAGGCGAGGGGTGCTATGACCCGGCGGCTGCCAGCCAGCTGGCCGTCGCTGGCATGTTGGCCGGTGACCCCGAGCATCTGGCGGCCGAACTGGTCACCCACTGCGTCAACTGAATACGACTGGTTTAGGAACTGACGATGAGCTACGCAAACAAAGACGAAGTACGCGGTGTCCTGATCCAGTCCGGCAACGAGCGCGTGCTGCTGCCCAATGCGACGGTGGCGGAAATGATGGCGCGCGTGTCGGTGCAGCCTATCGCCAACGCCCCGGAATGGCTGGTCGGCCAGATTGCATGGCACGGCTGGAGCGTCCCGCTGCTGTCCTACGCCGGCCTCAGTGGCCATGGTCGCGAGACCCTTGGCAGCAACAACAAGGTGGTGGTGCTCAAGGCCTTGGGTGGCAACCCCGAGCTGCCGTACTTCGCGCTGCTGACCCAGACCTTCCCGCAGCTGATCGCGGTGCCGCGTGATGGCCTGCTGGCCGACGCATCGGAAGAAAACCTGCCTGACGGCGTACACATGCGCGTCCTGCTGGGCGAGCAGAGCGCCTTGTTGCCGGATCTGGATGCGATCGAAGCCGCAGTGACCAGCGCCCTGGCCCAGCTCGCCGCCTGAACAGATTCGGGTGCGCTGCGCCTACTCGACGTGCGCGCGCACATAACCCGGTAGTGCCGAGCCATGCTCGGCGGGGGCGTTCCCGGCAATCTGCCAACGCCAACGCGATGGTTTGACCCGCCGCGCGAACTCAACATCCCGGGTGCGCTGCGCTTACCCGGGCTACGCAGGGGCATCACCCGGTAGTGCCGAGCCATGCTCGGCAGGGGCATTCCCGGCAATCTGCCAGCGCCAACGCGATGGACTCGTTGACCCGCGGCGCGAACTCAACATCCCGGGTGCGCTGCGCTTACCCGGGCTACGCAGGGGCATCACCCGGTAGTGCCGAGCCATGCTCGGCAGGGGCTTCCCCGGCAATCTGCCAGCGCCAACGCGATGGCCTCGTTGACCCGCGTCGCGGACTCAACACCCCGGGTGCGCTGCGCTTACCCGGGCTACGCAGGGGCATCACCCGGTAGTGCCGAGCCATGCTCGGCAGGGGCCTCCCCGGCAATCTGCCAGCGCCAACGCGATGGTTTGATCCACCGCGCGAACTCAACATCCCGGGTGCGCTGCGCTTACCCGGGCTACGCAGGGGCATCACCCGGTAGTGCCGAGCCATGCTCGGCAGGGGCCTCCCCGGCAATCTGCCAGCGCCAATGCGATGGTTTGAGCCGCCGCGCGAACTCAACATCCCGGGGGCGCTGCGCTTACCCGGGCTACGCAGAAGCGTTCCTGCCGATCCGAGCGCGTACCCGGGCGCTTACAGATCGCCCAGTTGTGCCTGCAAAGCGGCGATCGCTGCCAGTCCAGCGGTCTCGGTGCGCAGGATTCGCGGACCCAGCTGCAGCCCTTGAAAGCCGGCCTCGGCCAACGCTTGGCGATCACGGGGCGACCAGCCGCCTTCCGGGCCAATCGCAATCACCACGCCATTGGCCGGCGCAGCGGGCAGCCCCGCTAGCCGGTGTTCGCCTTCCGGGTCCAGGGTCAGGCGCAGGGTGCGCTCGGGCAAGCCTGCCGCCGCCGTGGCCAGCGCCTGCGGTGCGCCGATATGCGGGATGCGAGCGCGTCCCGACTGGCCACAGGCCGAGCCCACGACGCTACGCCAGTGCGCGATGCGCTTTTCCGCGCGCGCCGCGTCAAGCTTCACTTCGGTGCGCTCGGCGTTGACCGGGACGATTGCGCTGACCCCCAGTTCGGTCGCCTTCTGCAGGATAAGGTCCATTTTCTCGCCACGGGCGATGCCCTGCAGCAAGGTGATGGTCAGCGGCGATTCGTTGTGCAGCGGTTGCGCGGCATCGATCCGCACCGTGACTTCGCGCTTGCCGACGCCCACCAGCACGGCGGCGTAATCGTTGCCATCGCCGTTGAACAGCACGCAGCCATTCCCCTCGCGCAGCCGCATTACCCGTACCAGGTGATTGGCGGTGTCTTCCGGCAGGGCCAGGGTTTGGCCAACGGTCAAGGACGCCTCGATTGGACAGCGGGTCAGGCGCATCGCATTTCACCATGACGGGTGGACAACGGGGCAAGGGCTGGGTCTGTTAGCATTTCAGGCTCATGGAAACGTATCTGCCAATGCACATTCTATCGGTCTACTGGCGCCGTGCCGGGCGTTGCGCATGAGCCGCCGGCTCCCGCAGATCCACGGCATCACCGAGGAAGCCATCGGTCCGTTCCGCCAGGAACATCTGGATCTTGAGTTTTCCAACGGCGAACGCCGTCATTTCCAGCGTCTGGTCAGTCGCGGTCATGGCGCGGTCGTGGTGGTGCCCATGCTCGACGACGAAACCGTGCTGCTGGTGCGTGAATACGCCGCCGGGCTGCACCGTTACGAGCTTGGCCTGGTCAAGGGCCGTATCGATGCGGGCGAGACGCCGTTGCAAGCCGCCGACCGCGAGCTGAAGGAAGAGGCCGGTTACGGTGCACGGCAGCTCGATACGCTGCGTGCCCTGACCCTGGCACCTACTTATATGAGTCACCAATCCTGGTTGGTGCTGGCGCGTGATCTTTACCCGGAACGATTGCTCGGCGACGAGCCAGAGGAGCTGGAAGTGGTGCCCTGGAAGCTTGCCGAACTGGACCAGCTGATGCTGCGCGAAGATTTCTCCGAGGGCCGTTCATTGGCGGCACTGTTCATTGCCCGCGAGTGGCTGGGGCAGCAGTCGTGATGGTCGACTCCGCGCTGCGCGAAGCCGTCATCGATATCGCCCATCGTGCCGGTGCGGCGATCATGCAGGTCTATGCCAGCGGCTTCGATATCCAGTGCAAGGCCGATGACAGCCCGGTCACCACCGCCGATCTGGCCGCGCACCGGCTGATCGTGCAGGGCCTGGGCGAGTTGACCCCGGACATCCCGGTGCTGTCTGAAGAGTCGGCGCAGCTACCCTGGGAAACCCGCCGCCAGTGGCTGCGTTACTGGTTGGTCGACCCGCTGGATGGCACGCGGGAGTTCATCAAGCGCAATGGCGAGTTCAGCGTGAATATCGCCCTCATTGATGGCGGGCTGTCCGTGTTTGGTGTTGTGCAGGCGCCGGTGACCGGCGTGGTCTGGCACGCCGAGCGCGGCGGCAAGGCCTACCGGCGTGACGGGGGCAGCGAGGACGCCATCATCACCCAGGTGCCGCCGGCGTTGCCGTTGCGGGTGGCGGCCAGCCGCTCGCACCGCAGCCCGCGCACCGAGGAACTGTTGGCGCGCATGGGTGAGATCGAGCTCGTTGCGCAGGGCTCTTCATTGAAGTTCTGCCGCATTGCCGAAGGCACGCTGGATGTTTATCCGCGCCTGGGCCCGACCAGCGAATGGGACACCGCAGCCGGCCAATGCGTGCTTGAGGCTGCCGGTGGCGTGGTGTTGGCTGCCGATACCGGTGAGGCCTTCCAGTACAACCAGCGGCCACGATTGCTCAACGGTGATTTCGTGGCCTTGGGCGACGCGTCGTTGCCCTGGCAGACGTGGGTGGCGGGGCTGTAAGCCCCTGCCGCACATGCACAGCATCAATCCCGCGCCGGCCCATGCCGGCGCTGTCGTTAGGAACACTCAACCATGTCCGACCTGAAAGATATCCAGTCCCTGCTGCAGATCATGGCGCGCCTGCGCGACCCGCAGTCAGGCTGCCCCTGGGACCTGCAGCAGGACTTCGCCAGCATCGCGCCGTACACGGTGGAAGAGGCCTACGAAGTGGCCGATGCGATCGACCGCAATGACCTGGGCGAACTGAAGGACGAGCTGGGCGACCTGCTGTTGCAGGTGGTCTTCCATGCGCAGATGGCCAGCGAGCAGGGCGCTTTCGATTTTGGCGACGTGGTGGCCTCGATCAGCAGCAAGATGATGCGTCGGCATCCGCATATTTTTGCCGATACGGCGGTCACCGATGCCGGTGAGGTCAGTGCCAACTGGGAGGCCATCAAGCGTGCCGAGCGCGCTGCGAAGGGCGACCAGGACAGCTCGGCGCTGGCCGGCATCGCACGTGGCCTGCCGGAATGGCAGCGCGCCACCAAGCTGCAGTCGCGCGCCGCCCGTACCGGGTTTGACTGGTCCAGCGCGGCACCGGTACTGGACAAGTTGCGCGAGGAAGTGGACGAAGTGCAGGCCGAGTTCGAGGCGGCGGCCGCGGGTGCGGATAACCAGGCGCAACTGCAGGAAGAATTGGGTGACGTCCTGTTCGTCTGCGCCAATCTGGCCCGCCATGCCAAGGTCGATGTGGGTAGCGCATTGCGCCAGGCCAACCTCAAGTTCGAACGGCGCTTCCGTGCAATGGAGGAGCGCGCACGGGCACGCGGTGGCATGCAGCAGCTGTCCCTGAGCGAACAGGAAGCGCTGTGGCAGGCGGTAAAGCAGGATGAAAAGAGCAGCACCGAATGAAGACCTTTGCGCTGTTCCTGCTTACCGCCGTGGCTGAGATCGTCGGCTGCTACCTGCCGTGGCTATGGCTGCGCAAGCAGGGCAGCCCCTGGTTGCTGCTGCCTGCAGCCGCCAGTCTGGCGCTGTTTGCCTGGCTGCTGACCCTGCACCCGACGGCGAGCGGGCGGGTCTACGCCGCTTACGGCGGCGTGTACGTCTGTGTGGCGTTGCTGTGGCTATGGCTGGTGGATTCGGTCAAGCCGACCCGCTGGGATCTGCTGGGCGGTGCGCTCTGCCTGATGGGCATGGCCGTGATCATGTTCGCGCCACGCGGCAACTGAAGGTCCTATGCTGGCTGCTCCGGTCCCTGGAGCAGGCCATGTCGCAATTCAGCAGCTTCCGCCAGTTCTATCCGTTCTATCTGCAGGAACACAGCAACCGCATCAGCCGTCGCCTGCATTTCATCGGCAGCTGGGGCGTGCTCGCCTGTCTGCTGGCAGCGATCTGGCGCGGCCAATGGGGCTGGCTGCTGGTCGCGTTGCTGTGCGGTTACGGCTTTGCCTGGGTCGGGCATTTCTTTTTCGAGAAAAACCGCCCGGCGACCTTCCGTCATCCCTTCTATTCATTTGCCGGCGACTGGGTGATGTTTGCCGACATCCTGCGCGGCCGGGTGCGTCTATAGCCCGGCTCCGGACCTATACTCGAAAACACAGACTCGGCACAGGGAGAGGGTAATGGGGAGTGGCGCAGCAGTATTGGCTCTGGTCGTGGCGGTGGCCGGGATCATCATCCTGTTCAAGACAGTGCGGATGGTGCCGCAGGGTTATGAGTGGACGGTGGAGCGTTTCGGCAAGTACACCAGCACGATGACCCCCGGCCTGCACTTCCTCATCCCCATCGTCTATGGGGTGGGCCGCAAGGTGAACATGATGGAACAGGTCCTGGACGTGCCAAGCCAGGACGTGATCACCAAGGACAACGCGGTGGTACGGGTGGACGGCGTGGTGTTCTTCCAGGTGCTGGACGCGGCCAAGGCCGCGTATGAGGTCGCCAACCTGGAAGTGGCGATGATCGCCCTGGTGCAGACCAATATCCGCACCGTCATCGGCTCGATGGACCTGGACGAATCGCTGAGCCAGCGCGAGACCATCAATGCCAAGCTGCTGAACGTGGTGGACCACGCCACCAATCCCTGGGGCGTGAAGGTCACCCGCATCGAGATCAAGGACATCCAGCCACCGGCCAACCTGGTGCAGTCGATGCAGCAGCAGAAGATGGCCGAGCAGAACAAGCGTGCCGCCGTGCTGGAAGCGGAGGGCATCCGCCAGTCGGAGATCCTCCGTGCCGAGGGCCAGAAACAATCGGCGGTGCTGGAAGCCGAGGGCCGCAAGGAAGCTGCATTCAGGGATGCCGAAGCGCGCGAACGCCTGGCCGAAGCCGAAGCCAAGGCCACCACGATGGTGTCCGACGCGATTGCCAATGGCAGCGTACAGGCGATCAATTACTTCATCGCGCAAAAGTACGTGGAGGCCTTCAGCGAACTGGCCAACTCACCCAACCAGAAGCTGGTGCTGATGCCGATGGAAACCACGGGCGTGATCAGCTCCATCGCCGGCGTGGCCGAGCTGGCAAAGGAAGCCTTCGCCAAGCAGGCCGACGCCCGGCCAGCGGCACGCGGCACACCGCCGCCGATGGGGCGCTGAGCCGTGCGCTGGGAAGTGGTGACATGGGCGGCGCTGTCCGTGGCCCTGTTCGCGCTCGAAGCGCTGGCGCCGGGTGCCTTCATGCTGTGGATGGGGATCGCCGCGGCAATCGTGTTCCTGCTGGTCTGGGCGTTCGAAGGAATGACCGTGCTGCTGCAGGTGGTGCTGTTCGTCGTGCTCAGCTTTGTCGCGATCCAGGTGTACCGCACCTGGTTCCGTGGCCGGGCGCGTCAGAGCGACCAGCCCTTGCTCAACCGCCGCGCGGAACAGCTGGTGGGGCGCGTCCTGGAGCTGGAGCAGCCCATCATCGACGGCAGCGGCCGCGCCAAGGCCGATGACGCATTGTGGGTGGTCGCCGGGCCAGACCTGCCCAGTGGCAGCCGGGTGCGCGTGGTAGCGGTCGACGGCATGACACTGAAAGTGCAGCCGGTCTGAACAGGCAGCGGCACCGTCGTGTGGCAGTGCCGCAGGTTTTACCTGGAACCATCTGGGATAATGGCGCTCCCCTTTTCGTGGAACGGCCATGACCCTGCAGACCAAGCTCAACGAAACCCACCGCTCACTCGGCGCCAAGATGGTCGATTTCGGCGGTTGGGATATGCCGATCCACTACGGATCGCAGATCGATGAGCACCATCTTGTGCGCCGCGCTGCCGGCATGTTCGACGTCAGCCACATGACCGTGGTGGACCTGAAGGGCGCGCGCACCCGTGAGTTCCTGCGCCACCTGCTGGCCAACTCGATCGACAAGCTCAAGGTCACCGGCAAGGCGCTGTACTCGTGCATGCTCAATGCGCAGGGCGGTGTCATCGATGACCTGATCGTGTATTTCCTCGGCGAGGATTTCTTCCGCATGGTGGTCAACGCCTCCACCCGCGAGAAGGACCTGGCCTGGATCCGCCAGCACGCGGCAGCGTTTGGCGTGGAAGTCATCGAGCGTGAGGACCTGGCCATCGTCGCGGTGCAGGGTCCGCAGGCGCGTGACCTGGTTGCCGGGCTGGTGGCGCAGGACGATCGCGCCGCACTTGCCAAGCTGGGGCGCTTTGCCGCCCTGCAATTGAATTCCACTGACGGCGTGCCGCTGTTTGTTGCGCGCACCGGGTACACGGGCGAGGACGGCTACGAAGTACTGCTGCCGCAGGATGCGGTGGTCGCGTTCTGGAATGCATTGTTGGCCGCAGGCGTGAAGCCGGCTGGTCTGGGCGCGCGCGACACGCTGCGTCTGGAGGCAGGCATGAACCTCTATGGCCAGGACATGGACGAGGCCATCAGTCCGTACGAAGCGGCACTGGCCTGGACCGTTGCCCTGGACGACACCGCTGACGGTGCGCCGCGCGATTTCATCGGCCGTCCGGTACTTGAAGCGCAGAAGTCGGCTGGCAACGCGCGGCAGATGATCGGCCTGGTGATGGATGACAAGGGCGTTCTGCGCCACGGCCAGAAGGTGCTCACCGCCAATGGCGAGGGCGAGATACTGTCCGGTACGTTCTCGCCGACGCTGGGCAAGGCGATTGCCTTTGCCCGCGTGCCGGCCGGTGAGCCGGGTGACGTGCGCGTGGATATCCGCGGCAAGGAAGTGCCGGTGCGCGTGGTGAAGTTCCCGTTCGTGCGTGACGGCCAGGCGCAGGCCGGCATCAACCTTTGATTCATGACCGGGGCGGGCGCCAGCCCGTGCCCGGTTGGTTAAACTAGCGATCCTTCCCGACCACCGTTTTTTTCGGAGTAGTTCCATGAGCGAGATCCCCGGCGACCTCAAGTTCCTCAAGTCCCACGAATGGGCCCGTGTCGAAGGCAATGGCCGCGTCACCGTTGGTATTTCCGATCACGCCCAGGGTTTGCTGGGTGACTTGGTTTACGTCGAGCTGCCGGCAGTGGGCGACAGCGTGCAGGTCGGTACCGGCGTTGCCGTGGTCGAATCGGTCAAGGCCGCGTCCGACGTGTACACCCCGGTGTCCGGCACCGTCGTTGAAGTCAACGAGGCCCTGGCCGACAAGCCGGAAACCATCAACGAAGATGCCTACGGCGAAGGTTGGTTGTTTGTCGTCGAGGTTTCCGAACCGGAACAGTTGAACGACCTGCTTGGTCCGGACGACTACGCCGAGATGTTGGAGAACGAGGACCACTGAGTCCTGCAGTCCCGGAAAAACGGTCGCCAACGGCGGCCGTTTTTTTATGCGTCGGTGTCAGCGTCGCGTGACGATGTGGGCGCTCCATTGGAAGGGAACAGACATGTCCGCGATGGTTCGAGATGCGCATGCGCGGTTTCGAAACAGCCTCATCGCCGGTGTCATGCACGCCGCTGAGCCGGCAAAAAGTTTGCGCAAATCGATGCTGTTGCTGGTCAAAGCTTCACCGTTCGGAAAAAAAATTCAGGGGCGGTTATCGAAGTCGACGGCGCTTGCGGTCAGCGCTCATGGCACCAGGCGCGCCGCTGTGACACGAACGCACTGCGTGCATGCTTGTAAAAAATAGTGCGCTTTTACCGGGGATTTTTTGCATTCGTTTTTTTGTTGGCGATGCTGCAGGTGGTTTCAGCGCGCATGACGCCCGGTCGAGGATGGGTGGCGCGGGTACCGTCGAAGGTGGGGGCGGCGAAAAATTTTTCGTCGGAGTAGTTGACAGTAAAAAAAACCGTGATTAGGTTTCGCCCAGCAGACCTTTCCTGCGGAAGCGAGTGAGCCGGATCAACATTCAGACGCGAAGCACAACTTGGACGTCCGCCAGGATCTTCTCAATGGTGGAGCAGGACTCGCTTCCTTCCGCGAAACACCCCCCCCGATTTCAAACCGGCACCCGCAGCGGGACCCGTTGCGGGTGTTTCTGTATCCGTCACGACGCGCTAGGACGCGTCGTCGGTCCTCCGCAACCCACCGCGGATTTGTTTCAACTGGGCATTTCAATTCCATAGATCACTGACGAGGAAACATCCCATGGCCACGAAGAAAGCTGCTAAAAAGCCGGCCGCCAAGAAGGCGGTAAAGAAAGTTGCCAAGAAAGCTGCTGTGAAGAAGGTCGCCAAGAAGGCAACCGCCAAGAAGGCAGTGAAGAAGGTTGCCAAGAAGGCAGCCGCCAAGAAGACCGTGAAGAAGGCAGCTGCCAAGAAGGCAGTGAAGAAGACTGCGAAGAAGGCAGTGAAGAAGGTTGCCAAGAAGGCAGCCGCCAAGAAGACCGTAAAGAAGGCCGCCAAGAAGGTTGCCAAGAAGGCAACTGCCAAGAAGACCGTAAAGAAGGCCGCCAAGAAGGTTGCCAAGAAGGCAACTGCCAAGAAGGCCGTTAAGAAGGTTGCCAAGAAGGCAGCTGCCAAGAAGACCGTAAAGAAGGCCGCCAAGAAGGTTGCTGCCAAGAAGCCGGCAGCCAAGAAGGTTGCTGCCAAGAAGAAGCCGGCCGCTCGCAAGAAGAAGGCCGCTCCGGTTGCACTGCCGGCAACCCCGGCACCGCTGATCTGATCCAGCGTTAAGTAATACCTGAAACTCCTTCCCCGACTGCCCAGCGGGGAGGGAGTTTTTTTATGCGCGTCCGGCAGCCGCGGCGTAAGCCCCGAAGCGCGCGATGTACCCGGACAGGCGCTGCGCGTTGGCCGGCAATCGCTGTCCGGGACCGCGGCCTGATGCATCCGGATGTCTACCCACCTGCCTGGCTTTCCGGTTAGCGGCGAGCAGCAGGCAGCAAGACGCGTCTTGCCGTCACGCGGGAGAGGGGATCAATAGCGCAAGCAAGGCTTGGGCCGGGCTGCGTCCAATCGATCCGGCCGGCTGTTGATGCCCGCGTCGCGTGAGGCAAAAAGAAAGGCGACCATCGGCCGCCCTTCTGGCACAGCTTGGAACCGACCATCGATCAGCGTGGCGACGCCACCGCACGATCAGACGATGCCCCCTTCTTGCCGCCACGGGCCGGGGCGGCATCTTCGGCCATCAGGTTATCGCTGCCGAAGTCGGTATCGACATCGAGCCAACGCTGCGCCGGCAGGCCAATCGCACGATCCAGGATGGTCGGCATCATGCCGCTGGGCAGGCTGCTTTCACCGTTCCACATGATGGCGATACCCAGGTCACGCTCAGGCAGCAATGCGACCAGGCCGCGGTAGCCCTGCACGGCACCGGCATGGAACACCACCTGGTGGCCGGAGTAATCAAACACGCGCCAGCCCAATGCATAACCAGCCGAATCCAGACGCTGGTGGCGCCAGCCCGAACGCATCTCGCCCGGCGTGTTGATCAAAGGCGCGTGCAGCGTGGCCAGCAGCGGGGCGGGCAGCACATCCGGACGATGCCCGGTGTGGGCCAGCAACCACTGGGCCATGTCGCTGGCACTGGCGTTTACGCCAGCGGCCGGCGCGACGCGGTAGTAGGTGGGCTTGGGCGTCAGCGATACCCAACCGTTGCGGCTGCGTACGTGCGGGCGGGCCCAGCGCGAGCTGGCCTGGATGCCGGCAAGGCCGAGGCTGGCATCGTTCATGCCCAAGGGCTTGAGGATGCGCTTTTCCACGGCCTGCTCGTAGAAGTTGCCGGACGCGGCAAATACCACGTCGCCCACCAGGCTGAAAGCGACGTTCTGGTAGGAATAGCATTCACCCGGCGAACACTTGAGTGGCGCGGTGGCCAGCTTCTGGGTCAGCGAGTAATAGTCGGCATTGGCCTCGACATCGCGGTCATAGGCATTGCTGGTCAGGCCGACGCGTTGGCTGAGGACATCGGCGACGGTCAGTTTGCTGGTGGCCTCGGGCGTTGCCAGGCGAAAACCCGGGACGTAATCGGTGACCTTGCTGTCCCAGCGCAGGGTGCCATCGTTGACCAGCAGCCCGGCCATGGTGCCGGCGAAGGCCTTGGACAGCGAGGCCAGGCGGAACACGGTATGCGCGTCCACCTGTTGCGGGTTGCTGATATCGGTTACGCCGTAACCGCGCGCGGAGAGAACACGACCGTTCTGGACGATGGCCATCGCCATGCCCGGCACACGGTTGCCGTAGGTCAGTTGCTCAGCCAGCGATTCGATGGCGGCGACATTGAAGTCGGCCGGCAACGGCTGCACCTGGTCCGGCCGCAGTGCAACGCGGTAGGGCATGGGCTGGGTGGGCGACTGCTGCGGTGCATTCTCAAGGTTCACCGGCAGTGCGGCAGCAGCCTGCGCCATGGGCAGGCTGGCTTGCGTCGGTGTCTGCGCGGTAGACGACAATGCGAAGGGCATCAAAACCCCCAGCAATCCCGATGCCACCGGACGGATGTGCCGGCGCTTGCTCTTGTCTTTCATCGTGATCGGTGCCTGTTAGCTACTGCTGCCGGTGATTCTAGCGCCGCTTTTCTCCATTGCACAAACGGCAGCAGAATGAATGGGCATCGCGTTGATATCTCAGGGCTTTTTTGTGATGGCCTGCGGTCTTTGCCGGCCCGTCCTGCCGGCCCTTGTCCGGTCAGGCATGGGGTCGGTGTCGGCAGCGGGGCGGTGTCCGTGCCGGGTTGCCAGGGCGTGCATCGTCGTGGGGATTCCTCGCGACGCGAACCGGCCCCGCGTCGCGCTGAGTGATAGCCGCAATGCGGGGCTACGGCGGGGGGATCTGCGGCAGGGGGCGGCGGGGCTTGCTCAGGCCGGAACCGGCAACGCGGGGTGGATAAGGTGAGCCGCACGCTCGGCCATCATGATGGTCGGCGCATTGGTATTGCGACTGTAAATAAAATATCCACCTTGCAAATCAAATACCTGTAATCTTCCAGCTGCCGGTTTGGAAGGATATTGGAAGCAACGCGCCCGTGCCGGGTGGTTTGCAGAGGTCACCATCATGATAAAGAAGAAGGCCCGCAAGGACGGTTGGAAGCGTGTCGAGCAGGGTATCTACAAACGCGTGTGGGCAGACGGTAGCGGCGGCGCGTTGCTGGCCAAGATCACCCTGCCGGGTGGCACGCAGAAGAACTCCGGCTCCATGCCGTACTTCACGAACACCCGCGACTCCCAGGCGACCGAGGCGGCCGTCCTCAAAGCGGTTCGGCGCTGGCGCACCGACAACCTGGAAGCCAAGGACATCCATGGTCAGGACGCACGCCTGCGCCAGGACGAGCAGGACGACATGCTGGGGTACTGGTTCACCCAGTACATCGCCGACGCCACCCTGACGCGAGTTGCCCACGATGCACGCGAGAAGGGCAAGACTTGGACGACCTGGGACGTGGTGCCACTGCTGGACCACGAACCCGAAAGCCCGCGCGAGCGAGCCGCCCGGATCGAGCACGAAGAGGCGCAGTGCCGCGACCCCATGAAGGCAGAGTGGCTGCGGATCTATCGTCAGGCTGAGGCGGAAACCTGCCAGCGGCTGGATGGTGGATTGCCGCGGGGTGTGTCCGTGGTCGATACCACGTGGACAGCGAAACAGGATGCGCTCAGGCGCGCCGCAGCGAAGCGTGGGGAAACCTACGACCCGCCCAAGCGGCAGAAGTCGCCACCCATCCCCGCACCGTTCAACCGTCCCCGCATGGGCGCCCAGGTGCTCGACACGAAGTGGGCGGCGGCCAAATGGGATCGGGACCATGCCGTCCAGGTTTTGCGGGAGCAGGCCCACGGGATCATGTCTTATCACCCCACCGCCGTGGGCAAGCGGGAGCTGGAAGACGTGGCCAAGGACATGGCCACGCGGGTGGCGCAAAACACCGCCAACCGACGGATGGTCTGCTTTGTTCGGGTCTACCGCCGGGGACGCGACGTGTGGAGGCGCCGCCCTTCCTTCGAGAAGCTCAACGGCCGCATCGAGCGCGTTGAGCGTGCCTGGTGGCCGCACGATGCGCTGCCGACCGACGGGATCAAGTGGAAGCAGCCGGAGAAGTCCAAGAGCCCCGAGATCATCACCGATGAGGACTGGGCGCTGATCCTGGGGCAGATCCACACGACCTGCCGGAACCCGGACAAGGTCATCGAGCCCACCACCGTCGCTGGGCTGTACTGGTGCAGGGCGACGGCTGCTCGGCGCGGAAACGCCCACAAGTTGGAATGGCGCGACATCACCCCTCCCAAGGAAGCCCGGCTGCAACGCACGCCCGAGGATCGGGAATGGGTCGCCCTGCTGCGGGACGTCAAGACGCCGACCGGCCAGCCCACTGACATTGAAATCCCGTTGCTGGTGGGCGGCAGTGAAACGGAGGACGGCGTGCGCCCCTTGCTGCTCGCCCGTGCCTGGGTGCTCGCTCAACGCGCCATGACGGGTGAGCTGGACGACCGCGCGCGCGCTGCGCTGGATGGCGACTGGGAGACTGCGACCGAGCGGGAGCGCATGCGGGCACGGCGCACGGTGCGTGAGCAGTTGATGGCCGCCCTGGGAACGCCGGACGACCTGGCGCGTGACCTGCGGGCGGGGCGGTTGAAGGGTCGGGTGTTCGGTGGCTCGCGGGACAAGCTGACGGCTGCCTGGTCGCGGTTGCGCGACCGCGCGGTATCGAAGCTGGAAGGGCGACTGGAAGAAGCCGAACGGCAAGGCGACCAGGAGCAGGCAGGTCTACTGGCCGCCCAGATCACGCGCATCCGCAACGAGAAGCTTCACAGCATGCGCCACAGTCGCATGACCGAAATCACAGGGATGCTGTTGCCGCAGGACGCCGCTCGGTTTTCCGGCCACAAGACCCTGGGCATGGTCATGCACTACTACCACACGACCCCAGCCAACGTGGCCAACAAGCTGCGCGCGGCCACCCAGCAGAAGAGTGCCGCCGATGAGCAGGACCAGTTGGTCCGGCTGATCGAAGGGCTCGACGAGGAGACTCGGCAAGGGTTGATCGCGGCGCTGCAGAAGCAGGCAAGCACCCGCGAGTAGCCAAGCGACGGACCGGGTCAGTGGCCAGCTCGATTGCAGGTGCGGGTGCCCCCGGCGATGATATCAAGCGTTGATACCGTTGGCTGGTATCAACGGGCCAAAATGGCATCAGGTGGCGTGTCTCGGTCTAGTCTGAGACGCCCCGTCGTCTCATACGCCATCTAGAATGGCACTCCATAGATATAGGGGACCGGTGGGTTGAAGATCGAGGACATCGCCAGGGGGCAGCGGCTGGTTGGGGTGGATCCCGCTGGACCCGTGGAAGTCGTGGCCGTAGCGCCCGGCGGGCAGGACGCCATCACCCTTGTGTTCCGGTCCCCGGCTGGGGTCATCGCTGAGCGGATGCTGTTCCGGGGCGATGAGCCGTCCCTGGCCGAGGCCACCGCCACCCGCCCCTGGTCCTTCGCCGCCGACGGCGAAGCCTTCCAGTTGGCCGCCGAGGCGCTGCGCATCCGCTTCGCCCACCTGTTCGACCCGATGATGGCCGTCCACACCTCGGACGTGGAGCCGCTGCCGCACCAGATCTCGGCGGTGTACGAGGCGATGCTGCCGCGCCAGCCGTTGCGGTTCGTCCTGGCTGACGACCCCGGCGCCGGCAAGACCATCATGGCCGGCCTGCTGATCCGCGAGCTGATCATGCGCTCCGACGCCCAGCGCATCCTGGTGGTGTCGCCGGGCTCGCTGTCCGGTCAGTGGCAGGACGAACTGCGCGACAAGTTCGGTCTGGAGTTCACCCTGTTCAGTCGTGAGCAGCAGGAGCTGTCCGCCAACGGCAACGCTTTCACCCAGACCGACCGGATGATCGCGCGTCTCGATCAGCTGGCACGAAACGATGACTTGAAGGAGAAGCTGCGCGCCTCGCACTGGGACTTGGTCATCATCGACGAGGCCCATAAGTGCGCCGCCAGTTTCTCCGGCGGCGAGGTAAAGAAGACTCAGCGCTACGAACTGGCCGAACTGCTCGGCTCGATCTCTCGCCACTTCCTGCTGATGACGGCGACGCCGCACAACGGCAAGGAAGAGGACTTCCAGCTGTTCATGGCGCTGCTGGATGGCGACCGCTTCTACGGCAAGTTCCGCGAGGGCGCCACGCGCGTGGACGTGTCCGACCTGATGCGCCGCCTGGTGAAGGAAGAGCTGCTCAAGTTCGACGGCACCAAGCTGTTCCCGCCGCGACTGGCCTACACCGCCAACTACGACCTGTCGCCGGCGGAGGAAGCGCTGTATGCGCATGTCTCGGACTACGTGCGCAACGAGTGGAACCGGGCAGAGCAACTGGACGGCAAGCAGCGCAACAGCGTCGGCTTCGCCCTGACCATGCTGCAGCGCCGCCTGGCCTCCAGCCCGGCCGCGATCTACCAGTCGCTGTTGCGCCGTCGCAGGCGGTTGGAAGAGCGCCTGGAGGAAGCCAAGCTGATCGCCCGCGGCAACCGGGCCGGCGAGGATCGCCCCACCTACGGCAAGGTGGTGGCCATCGACGTGCCGGACGATCTGGACGAGGCCGAGGACGAGCTGTCGCCGGAAGACTTCGAGATCCGGTGGGACGTGATTGCCGACTGGGGCCTGGCCGGATCGGGCACGATGATGCCGACCTGGCGCAGGCGCAATGCCGACGGCGACGCCGACGTGATCCACCAGCAATCCAGGAAGTCGCGGGGTGGCGCCGGGTGGCCCAATGCCACCACCAAGGTGTTGGCGTCGATCAGTTCCCAGACCAGTGTACGAAACGCGGCGTCCTCGACCTGATGGACGGTGAGCCGGTGGTCCTGGTGGACGATGTCGCCGGCCCGCCGCGACAGCAGGCGGGCCAGGCCTGTGGACTGGGTATCGCCGAACCGCGACGACACACCGATGACGCCATGTCCGTCGGCATATTGTGCGGCGAACACGCGCGAGCGTGGCCACTGGTGCCGACGGGCGAGTGCGCGGAGGAAGTCGGCCGGGCGTGTGGTGGGTGAGAGCGGCAACAGATGGTTGTGGCTGGCCAGAAGGACGGCCGCGCGTTGTGCGCGCAGTGGGTCGGGCAACACGTCAATAGCCAGCAAGTCCACGGCCGCGCGTTGCTGCTGGCAGGAACGGCAGCAGGTAAAGGCGTTGTCCGGCGAGGCGGACCCACCAAGCGCGGGATGGAGGAGTGTGGCCACGACCGGGAACGCAGGTCCGCGGGGTTGGCTCAGGTCATAGGGCTGCGCGCACAACGGGCAGACCTGGCCCAGGTGAGCGTGCAGGCGACGCCGCACAAACCCGGGCAACGCGACATGGCGCAGACGGTCATGCGCGGCGATGGCGGCAATGAATGCAGGAACGTCGATGGCGGATGGTGGCATGGCACCAGCCTATGGACGCGTGCGGACTTGGCCAGGGCGACCGGGTGGACGAGCCCCCAGAGGCGCCGCAAAGGCCAAGCCGAACCATGGACACCACGCACCAGGGTGATGACCGGACGACGGCGCGAACGCGTGGTGGCGAGCGCGAACGCCAGCACTGGCAACCGCTCGCGGCAACGGCGCGGCAACGGCGCCGCGATCATCCAAACACGCTCCATCCCCAGGAATACGAAGGAGTTCGCAGCGCCGTCGTGACGCGATTGACACGAAGTGGCTGCGCCATAACGTGCTGGCATGACCCGCAAGCGCAGCGAGCGACTTTTCATTTACATCGAGCCGACCCGCAAGGCGCGGATCGTGACGGCCGCGCTGCGCTCGGGACTGTCGCTGTCGGAGTTCATGGCGCAGGCCATCGAGAAAGTCATCGACAAGGCTGATGGTGTGCGCGACCAGCTGGCACCGTTCGTCGAAGCACTGGAAGCGATGCGCGATGACATGCGCTACGACCTGCGCAGCCATGCCAACCAGAACACCGAAGAGAACCGCGTCATGCGCAAGCAGGTGCGCGAGTTCATCGAGCAGCAGGCACAGGCCGCGCAGGCGTTCCAGACCGGGTTGCTCGAACGCCAGGCCAAGGCCATCCAGATTGCGGTCGCCCATGCCGTCCAGGCGGTGGGCGAACGCGCGGGTGGTGGGCGATGAAGCCGGCCATCTACGACAGCTGGGGCCAACCCGGGCCGCACATTGCGCCGGACATTCCGGTACGGCGCTGGGACCAGGGTGCCGCCTATGGCGCACTCGGCTTCCTGGTCGGGTTCGTGCCGCTGACCGTCGGCTTGCTGGGTTGGGCCGACCTGTGGCGCGCCCTCGCCCTGGATCCGGCGTTCTTCTCGCGCATCGACAATCCGCAGTGGCTGCATGACTGGTGCGTGCTCGTGCTGGCCACGATCACTGGCATGGGACTGGGCGGCGGGCTCGCCTGGTTGGGACTGATCCCGCGCAAGAACGTTTGGGTGGTGTCTGGTCCGCAGTTGCTCGAAGGCAAGGCGGCGATCCGAGAAGCGCGGCGTCGCTCGTTGCCGGTGCGTGAGCGCGCAGCGGATCCCGGGCACCTGGCGCTGCATCCGGACCTGGTGCTGTCCAAGGCGCAGCTGTCGCGGCACCTGCTGATGTATGGCGGAGTCGGCTCGGGCAAGACCCAGCTGTTGCTCGGTCTGTTGCGGCAGATCTACAAGCGCCGCGACAAGGTGTTTGTGTACGACATCAAGGGCGATCTTGGGTCCTACTTTCCGAACATGAGCCTCCTGTCCCCGTTCGATGCCCGCTCGCGGGTGTGGCATGTGGCGCGCGACGTGCGCACGCCGACCCAGGCCGCGGTGTTCGCCGACAGCCTGATCCCGGAGGACACCGGGTCGGGCAAGTTCTGGACGCTGGCCGCGCGCCAGGTGCTGACCGGCGCGCTGATCTCCTTGCAGAACGAGAAGCCGGAGGCCTGGACCTGGTCCGACCTCGCCCAGCGGCTGACGCTGCAGGCCGAGGCGCTGGCGCCGATCCTGGAGGCGAACTACCGCAAGGCCTACGGCTTGTTGTCCAACACGCAGAGCCCGACCAGTTTCAATATTCTCGCCACGCTGGGCGGCTACACGCGCGTGGTCGATGACCTGGCGCGGGCCTGGCCGCAGGTCGGCAAGCGCTGGTTCGCCATCACCGACTGGGTGCGCGACGACTACGCGGGGCCGCGGCAGATCATTGTCCAGGCGGGACCGGACGCGACGCTGACGGCGGCCTATATCTCGGCGCTGGTCAACGTGGCGGTGCCGGAGATCATTTCGCCGAGCCTGCCCGACGACGAGCGTGGACGCTTCATCGGCTTCGTGTTCGACGAGCTGTCGTCCATCGGCAAGATCCAGTTCGCGCCGCTGGTGGACAAGGGGCGCAGCAAGGGCGTTGTCGTCGTCGCCTGTGTCCAGGACCTGGCCCAGTTGCGCGAGCTCTATGGCGACAACCAGGTGAAGGCGCTGACCTCGATGGTCGGCACCCAGGTTATTTGCAGGATCGGCATGGGCGAGACCCGCGAGCAGCTGGCCAAGCTCCTGGGCACCAACAAGCTGGCATCGATGAACTACAAGGAGGGCGCGGTGGTTCACACCGATGGCGCGCCGGTGGTGTACCCGCACCAGCTGACCAGTGAGCTGGGGCCGGTGAAGACGAAGACGCCACCGGGCTACGCGATCCGCGCCATCGTCCAGCAGGAGGACGACTTGCTGCTGCTGGAGTTCCCGGGCCAGCCGATGAAAGTGCGGCGTCCCGGACAGGTCAAGGCGGCGTGGCTGAGCGAGCGTGGCGAGGTGTTGTCCACCCGCGAAGCGGCGGGAGCGATGGCGGGTCAGGAGGGGCGGGCGCTCGACCCGCACGAGCTCGAGCAGATCCGGCGCCAGCTCGACATGCCGTTCGAGACCTGACCGATGATCACCATCCAGGCGCTCACGGCACGAGGCAACAACGCGCGGGGCGATGCGGTGCTCGACTACCTGCTCGACACCGAACGGCTGACGGCCTACTACCTGGGCGAGGCTGGCATGGAGGAACAGACCCTGCGCTGGCGTGGCAAGGGCGCCGCAGCGCTGGGGCTCGACGGCGAGCCGACACGCGAACAGATGCAGCAGCTGGCGCGCGGGTTTGCGCCCGATGACACGGCCTTGTGCCGCAACGCGGGTGTCGAGGCGCAACGCACGGTCAAGCGCGACCGCAACGGCGAGGTGGTGCTGGACGCAAATGGTAAGCCGGTCGAGCAATGGCGCGGCGGGCATCGGGTCGGGTTCGACCTGACCTGTTCGGCGCCCAAGAGCGTGTCGGTGCTGATGGCGTTAGCCGAGGTCGAGGAGCGTGGCCGGATCGTGGCCGCGCATCGTCGCGCCGTGGACGCGACGCTCGCTTTTGTCGAGGGGCTGGTGGAGACGCGCCGCGGCAAGGGTGGGCGCGACGTGCTGCCGGTCGAAGGGCTGGTGGTCACCGCCTGTGACCACCTGGCCAACAGAAACGCAGACCCGCAGTTGCACACCCATTGCCTCGCGTACGGCGTGGCGTTGGGGGCGGATGGCCAGTGGGCTACGTTCGATCCCATCGAAATGTTCGAGCACCAGCACGCCGCCGACGCGATCTACAAGGCACACCTGGCCCAGGGGCTGCGCGAACTGGGCTACGGCCTGGCGCAGTCCGTCGTCTGCGATCTCGATGGTCAGGACTCCGGCGTGCGCACCTGGGAGGTGGCCGGGATCGAGGAAGCGACGATCCGCCACTTCTCCTCGCGCGATGCGGAGATCCGCGCCGCGATGGCGCAAGGCCTGAGCCACCACGACGCCTGGCGCACCACCCGCAAGCACAAGGACGAACCGTCCCCCGCCGAAATGTTCGCGCACTGGCAGGGACTGCTGGCGCAGATGGACCAGGTGGTGGATGTGGCGGCGTTGAAGGCGCTGGGCGATACGCATGCGCCACCGCGCAGCGATGACGAGATCCTGCATCGTCTCCACGCACACGAGGCCATCGTCGAGGACAAGGACCTGCTGGTGGCCGTGTCGCAGGCCCGTGCTGGTGCCGGGCCCGAACAACTGGCCGCCGACGTGGCCCGCCTGAAGGCCGCCATGTGCGAGATCGCGCCGCCGCCGATTGCGGTGGCCGACCGGGGCGACCACCTGGCGCGCCGGCACACGCGCTCGCGCTGGTCGGCACGCTGGATGGTGGACTGGGAGCAGGAGGTTCAACAGCGGGCCGATGCGCGTCGCGACGAACTGGCGCAGCGTGTGCCCGTGGCCCTCGTGGATGCTGTCATCGCCGACTACCAGGCGGAGAAGGGGTTCGTGCTCAGCGGCGAGCAACGTGCGGCGGTTCGCCACCTGTGCTGCGAGAGCGGCGGTCATGCCGTGCTGGCCGGCGTGGCCGGTGCCGGCAAGACCACGGTGGCCGATCTTTACAAGCGCGCCTTCGAGGCCAATGGCCAACGCCTGGTGGGCGCCTGCGTTTCGACACGCGCTGCGCAGAAGCTCGAAGCCGAGAGTGGGATTGCGTCGCTGTCGCTGGCGATGCTGTTGAAGCGGATCGAACTGGGCCGGGTCGTGCTCGACGACCGCTGCGTGGTGGTCCTCGACGAAGCCGGCATGGTGCACACCGAGCAGGTGCGTCAGCTGATGCGGCACGTCGATGCGGCTGGCAGCCGACTGCTCTGTTCCGGCGATTTGAGGCAACTGCAACCCGTTGGTCCTGGGTCCGGTATGGCGCTGCTGGCGCAGCGACTGGGCCAGGCCGAACTGACCGAAGTCCGCCGGCAGAAGCGGGTCGAGGATCGGGACCTGGCGATGCTGTTCTATGACCGCGACGCGTCCGGGCGCGTCATCCTGGGCGCTGATACCGACCCGAAATCACGCGCGCAGGCGCAGGCCAAGAGCCAGCAGATCTGGCAGCAACTGAAAGCGGGCAACAAGATCGACGTATGGGACACCCGCCAACAGGCGATGGACGCGCTGGCTCTGGACTGGTTCGACAGCGAGTACGGCATCGACCGCCGATTGGTTCTGGTCCACACCCACGAGGACGGGCAGGCCATCGCGCAGCGCCTGCGGTCAGGGTTGCGGGATCGCGGCCTGATCGAAGGCGAGGAGTTCAAGGTCAAGGGCCGACAGGGCGAACGAGCACTGGACCTGGTGCTGGCGCGTGGGGACCGCGTGCGGATCACAGAGAATGCACCGGCGCTGGGGCTGACCAACGGCGACCTGGCCGAGGTCGTGGCCATCCGTGCCAACGACGGTGGGCACGATTTGCGGTTACGCATCCAGGCGAGGGGCGAGCGCGACGCGTTCAGCGTCGCCATCCGCACGCAGGACTTCAATCATTTCAATCAGGGGTATGCCGACACGATCCACAAGAGCCAGGGGCAGGGGCGGCCGGCGGTGTTCCACTACGTCAACCCGCAGCAGACCGACAACCAGAGCATGCTGGTGGCGTTCACCCGCATGACCCATCACTACCGGCTGTACGGCGCGGAGCAGGATCTGGAGCTCGCGAGGATGAAGCTAGGGCTGGATCAGACGAAGCAGAACGCGATCCAGCATCTCGTTGCAGTAACTCCGCACGAGCCAATCGGCATGGACCTTCTATGACCATGTGATTGGCTGGGGTCTCAGAAAGGCCTTCCGGTGCGGCGTACCGGCGGCTAGCTGATGGCAATGCCCTGGATGACCTGGATAGCTTGGGTCTTCGTCTCAGGCATTTCTGAGATATAGCCGCGCTTGAAAAATCCATTCAAGACCTATTGACTAATCCGAAACGGACTATTAGTCTTATCCCCAAGCTAACGCCGGAGGGGACAATGAACGCAACCCAGCACTTTCAGGCTCGGACCCAGCAGCGCTGCATCAGCGCAGCCATGGTCGATCTCATCCTTGACTGCGGTTCGTCCAACCGCAAAGGCGACATGACCTTGCTCGGGAAGAAGGAGATCGACATGGAGATCCAGAGGCGCAAGCAGGAGATCCAGAAAAGCAAACAGGAGATCCGTGAGCTGGAGAAAATGCGCTCAAGCGGCGGTGCCGGCGTCGTCCATGACGGCGAAGCACTCATCACGGCGTTTCATCGGCACAAGAAGTTCAAGCGGGACTGACGAGACATACGGAACGAAGCCATGCCATACGAAATCAACCACGAGAAGTTCGCAGACGGCCCCTCCCTGGTGGAGCTCTACCAATCCGCAAGGGAAACCCCGATGCCGAAGTTGAACGTCAAGATCCGCAAGTCGGACTTGCGGATCCTCGACAGCATCTCGAAGCGGTCAGGCACTCCGCGATCGCAGATCCTGAACTCAATGATCGAGTCCGTCATCAAGAGGATGCTTCAAGACCTGGCGGCAGACGATCAGGACTGCGCAGCGCTGATCGCCGCTCATGCGGATGCGATGTCAGGCGTCAGTTACAGGAGCAAGGAAAGTTGGTCCGACGTTGTGTTCGAGGGGCCAAACAGCAAGCTCGACTGGTACTACGACTGCGAACTTCCGGATCGACCGCGCGATAGTTTCAGTGATCAGTTTCTCACGATCGCCGACCGGCTCTCGAAGGAAAAACAATGAAAAAGAAGCATGCTTCTGAGCTGTACGCATCGCTTACTGCGTCCAACGTCGAATCTAACAGCAGTGATTTCGAGGTCCTGAGTCTGCGGATCTCCCACCGAAGTCAGGCGATCGTTCAAGCGTTCACTGCTGCATTCCAGCGGCCCGCGCTTACGCTGTTCACGGATGGAATATCGCAGCACCTTGCGAGATGCCTTCTCGATAGCGTCGAGAACGAGCCACTCATCGTCGAAGAGGCTGGTAACGGAGTTCAGCCCGACTCAGCGCTCGATCTGTTGGAGGGCAGCGGAGCAATCAAGTACGACAGCGAAATGCTCCGAGGTATCAAGAACCTCCTCGAGCAAGCGGGCAAGTAGGCCAAGCACTCGCTCTCGCAACCGACAGGTCGATACCCATGCACTATGTCTCCAGCTTCAACTACTTCAGATCCGTGGACCGCCTGGCGAGGGCGATGGCTGACAAGCCTGACGTGAGCGAGGCGGTTGCTGGCCTCAGTCGCTTCTCACTGCGCGATGTCCTCAATAACGATGAGATCGTGCTCTTGTTCCAGCACAAAACGACACTCGCGGTCCTCAAGCATTGGGCCGACAGTGGGGTAACAGTGGATGCCGAGGCGATCCGGGAGGACCTGCATCGTCGAGAGCGGTACTTCGTGCCTCAGTACGTCATGAAGGTGAACACGCCGCGGTACCACGCGAAGCAGGAGTGTGAGTTCCTGCGGGCGAGCTTCGAGAACTTCGAGACGCCGCCTGAGATCGCGGCGCTTGGTCCAGAGAAGGTCAGCGAGTTTCAGGTCTTCTGTGACAAGGAGTGGCCCCGGTACAAGGACAAGCCCATTGACCTCTTCTGGGCCAATGTCGGCAGCCAGTTCGGCGTGTCGATCAACCCAAAGGCGGTCTCGTATGCGTCCAGGGAAGGACCGGAGAGCGTCACGGACCAGAGCGAGTCCGAGTTGATGGAGGAGATTCACAGGGACGTTGATCGCCTGCGAGAGTACGCCAAGTCCACCGGGCTTACTGGTCATCTTTACGCGCCTGCCAAGAGGCTCTACTCGCTTACGAAGGATCCTGAGATAGATGGCGCCAGAAGGCAGGCGTTTCTGGAGCTGTTGAAGCTCAAGAAGGCTATCAAGATGCTGGTTTTCAACTTTCACCGGATCGAGCTTGAGATGCCCGAAGGGTTGCTGTCGGACGAGATTCTGGAAGCGCTAGGCTTCCTCCCATGCAAGGCGTGCTGTGGTGTCCGTTGATCGGACGATCGGTGTTCTGCCACGCAGGGCATGCCACTGGCACCGCTGGCAGTGTCTGCGCTTAGAAGGGCAAGACATGAGCTCCAGGCGTGATCGCCGGAAAGGCCGCTATGGTTGATGTGGTGTGCGGAAACGCGGGTTTCGTGTGCGAGTGGTCAGCGCTGATATGGGAAGTCGCCGATCGTGTTAGTGATGCTTTCGATGATGTTGGCGCCGAGATCGATGTTCGATATTTCCTCGGGCATCTTCAGGTCGAGTCGGGGAAGGACGCTGTGAGTATCGGCCTGTCCACGGCGCGCGGATGCATCTATCTTGTTGAGGATAGATTTGGCGCGTGTTGGGTGGTCTACCACCGCGAAGGTTTCGCCGGAACTGCCAGGAGCTGCATGGCGCTTGATGCTGCTGAACTGGCTGCTGAATGCTGCGCGCTTCTGGGTATCACTGAAAACGCCTTCGGCGAACCGAAGGCGCGGGCAGCATAGAAGCCCATGCGATCGCGAAGGGGAGAACGCGGCCGCATCTTCATCATCGGGCGCTATCCGGTGCCGTCAAGCACTCGATCCTGCGGTGTTGCTATGGGCTACGACCTGCAAGGGTTCGTTGCAATGCTTCACGCCGCAACTGGGCACGCGCCTCGAAGTGTTCTTTGTCGATCTCTTCCAGGGACGCCAGTACGCCTTCCATGAGCGCTTGCTCTTCGGGCGTCGGATCGAAGGTGACGGTGGGCGGTGGTGCCCAATGGAAGACGCGTTCGCCTTCCGGTACTGGGGTATCGAGGCCTGCGATCATGAAGCCGATCGAACGCGGACCGCGGGTCTGGGTGATGACCGGCGGCTTGGCCGCGGGTGCATCGTGCTCGCCCATGACCCAGTCGGCTTCCTCCCCCTCGGCGTCAATCATCATCGACGCCAGGCTGGCCGCCAGCGCGGGCAGGGGGACGGCCAAGCGGCCCCCTTTGCCGACTTCGATCTTGCCGTGGCGGCCGTTGTGGATGACGCCTTGGGCGATCAGGCGGCGGGCGGCTTCGGCTGGATCCTGGCGCTGGGGTGTCGGGGTGCCTTTGTCGTCGTAGGCAGGGCCCATCATCGAGTCCAGGACCTGACCGATCTCCTGCGTGTTCAACCCCAGGCGTTCTTCCCCGAACCGCTTCTCGAGCTTCTTGAGGATCCAGGTGCCGGTGTCGTCCAGCGCGGCCTGCTTGTCTGTTCGGTTGTCCATAGGCAGAGGTGAGCCGGTGTTGCCGGATCATGCCATGGCGCGAGGGTTCGATTGGTTGGAAGGTGTGTTGGAAGAATATTGGAAGCGATGCGCTGGTTTCGCGTGGTTTTGAACGGTTTAGAGGGGTGAGTGGCACCCCGTCGGGACATCGTCAGAAAGCGCTATAAATGGCGAAAAAGGCGCAATCAACCTGCTTTTATGAGGTCTGCCGCTCGTTCCGAGATCATGATCGTCGGCGCGTTGGTGTTGCCGCTGACCAGGGTGGGCATCACCGAGGCGTCGATCACCCGCAGGCCATCGATGCCGCGCACCTTCAGCTGCGGGTCGACCACGGCAGCGTCGTCACTGCCCATCCGGCAGGTGCCAATCGGGTGGTAGATGGTTTCGGCCTTGGCGCGGATGAAGGCTTCCAGTCCGGCGTCGTCCAGGTGTTCATCGGCCGGGAACAGCGGGGCCTTGCGCCAGGGTGCAAATGCCGCCTGCTGCAGGACGTCGCGGCTCAGGCGCGCGGCCTCGACCATCATCTTCATGTCGAAGCCTTCCGCGTCGCTCAGGTAATTGGCGTGGATACGGGCAGGCGCGGCGGGGTCTGCGCTGTGCAGGCCGATGTGGCCACGGCTGCGCGGGTGCAGGTAGCAGGCATGCAAGGTGTAGCCATCGCCGGGCAGGCGGTGGCGGCCATGGTTGTCGAGCATCGCCGGCACGAAGTGGAACTGGATGTCGGCGCGTTCGTCCGGCGCAAAGCGCGAGCGCACGAAACCACCGGCCTCGGCGACGTTGCTGGTGCCGGCGCCCTGGTGGCCACGCAGGAAGTAGTTCAGGCCGATCATCACTTCGCTGGCGCGGTCGTAGCTGACGCCCGGCACCGTGCGGTACAGCGTGCAGATATCCAGGTGGTCCTGCAGATTGGCGCCGACGCCTGGTTGGTCCAACTGCACCTTGATGCCGTGCGCGCGCAGCGCATCGGCCGGACCGATGCCGGACAGCATCAGCAGCTGCGGTGAGTTGATCGCGCCGGCACTGAGCAACACTTCGGATGCAGCAAAGATCTGCTCACGTTTGCCGCCCACACGCAGGTGCACGCCGTTAACGCGCCCTGCGTCGATCTGCAGCCGTTCCACCAATGCACCGGTGAGTACCTGCAGATTGGCACGTGCGCGCGCTGGAGCGAGATACGCGGCCGCTGAGGAGCAACGTGCGCCATTCTTCTGGGTGACCTGATACAGGCCTACGCCTTCATGCCGGGCGCCATTGAAGTCGCTATTGTGGTTGTAACCGGCTTGCTGCCCGGCTTCGATGAAGGCATGGCTGAGCGGATTGACGTAGCGCAGGTCGGATACCTGCAAGGGACCGGCGGCGCCGTGCAGCGCATCGGCACCGCGCGCGTTGCCTTCGCTGTGACGGAACCACGGCAGCACGCTGTCCCAGTTCCAGCCGCTGGCGCCGGCCTGCGCCCAACGGTTGTAGTCGCCGGGCACGCCACGCACGTAGCACATCGCGTTGATCGAGCTTGAACCGCCCAGTACCTTGCCGCGCGGCCACCACAGACGCCGATTGCCCAGCGCCGGCTCGGGCTCGGTGTCGTAGCTCCAGTTGACGCGGCGGTTGTTGACCAGCCGGGCGATGCCGGCCGGCATGTGGATGAAGGGATGCCAGTCGCGCGGCCCCGCCTCGATCAGCAGTACCCGCAGTTGCGGATCGGCACTGAGCCGGTTGGCCAGCACGCAGCCGGCCGAGCCCGCGCCGACGATGATGTAGTCAAATTCCTTCACGGCTTTCCCCTTTCCCATGCTTGAGGATAGAACGGCACGTTGTGTGGGAGTAAGCCCTGGCGCACTGGCGATGTTGCAGTGCATTAGATAACGTACGCGCTCCGCCGAACCCCGGAGTTTCCGATGCCGCCGTCCTCTCGCCACCCGCAGTGCCGGGGTGCCGCATGACCGCTATGCGCGGATCCGGTGCACGGTCCCTGCTGCACGCGCTGCGCGGCTCGCCGCCGCTGTGGTGGTCGTTCCTGTACTTCTTCTGCCTGCTCAGCGGTTACTACGTGCTGCGTCCGGTGCGCGAGGCGATGGCGGCCTCGTCCAACATGGACACCTTGTTCCCGCCGGGATTGATTGCCTGGTTCGCGGCGCATGGCATGCCGCTGAAGGACTTCACCCTGCAGTTCCTGTTTTCCTGCGTGTTCCTGATCATGCTGGTGCTGCAGCCGCTGTACGGCTGGCTGGTCAGCCGCTACCCGCGACGGGTGTTCCTGCCACTGGTGTATGGCTTCTTCATCTTCACCCTGCTGGTCTTCTACGCGATGTTCAATGCCGGCGTGCCGGGGCGTGGCATGGCGTTCTTCTTCTGGATCACCGTTTTCAACCTGTTCGCGGTGGCGGTGTTCTGGAGCTTCATGGCCGACGTGTTTTCCAACGTGCAGGCACGGGCGTACTACGGCTATATCGGTGCGGCCGGTACGGTGGGGGCATTCCTTGGGCCGATCATTACCAGCTCGCTGGTGCAACGGGTGGGCATCGCCAACCTGATGCTGGTGTCGGCCGGTTTCCTGTCGATCTGCCTGTTCTGCATCTGGCGGCTGCGACCCTGGGCGGTGCAGCGCGAGCGCGAGCAGCAACTGGTTGACGGCGAACAGCCGATGGGCGGCAGCGTGTTCGATGGGCTCAAGCTGATCGCGCGCGAACCGCTGCTGCGTTGGCTGGCGCTGATGGTGGTGTTCGGCGTGGGCATAGGCACCATGCTGTACAACGAGCAGGCATCGATCGCCCGCCGCCTGATCACCGATCCGGCCGCGAGCACCGCCTTCTATTCGCGCATCGATCTGGCGGTGAACGCGCTGACCCTGGTGATCCAGCTGGGGCTGACCCGCTGGTTGCTGTCACGCTATGGCGTTGCCCCGGCGCTGCTGATCCCTGGGCTGGCGATCATCATTGGCTTCTCGGTGTTGGCGGCGTCGCCGTTCCCGCTGATGGTGGCGGTGGTGCAGGTGCTTACGCGCGCCAGTGAGTTCTCATTGGGCAAGCCGGCGCGCGAGACGATCTATACGCGCGTGGACCGGCAATGGCGCTACAAGGCGGGCGCGGCCATCGATACGGTCCTCTACCGCGGTGCCGACCTTACCTTTGCCTGGGTCCACAAGGGCTTGTCGCTGTTTGGGTCGCGGGCCGTGTTCATTGGTGGCGCGGCGGTGGCGGTACTGATGACGCTGTCGGCGCTGGGTGTATTGCGCGAAGAGAAGAAGCTGCCGCAGGATCGCTGAGTGATTCCCTGCGGCGGGTTTGCCGCTGAGTTTTCAGGAAGAAATGCCGATGAGCGTATTGGCCTCGTCTGGGCTACTGGTGACGCTGCTGGTGGCAGCGTTGCACGTGTATTTCCTGGCATTGGAAATGTTCCTGTGGACCAAACCGCTGGGTTTGAAGACCTTCCGCAATACGCCGGAGAAGGCGCAGGCCACGCGGGTGCTGGCGGCAAACCAGGGGCTTTACAACGGCTTTCTCGCCGCCGGCATCGTCGCCGGACTGGTGTTGGCACAGCCGGTGCTGGTGACGTTCTCGCTGGTCTGCGTGGTGGTGGCCGGCGCGTATGGCGCTTACAGCGTGAACCGGCGGATATTCTTCATCCAGGCATTGCCGGCAATCCTCGCGCTGCTGCTGCGCGCCGCAGGCATGTAGTGCCGAGCCATGCTCGGCAGTGGCGTTACCGAAACCCCGTCAGTACACGTAGCCCGGGTAAGCGCAGCGCACCCGGGGCTTTTCGCGAAAAATCCCGGGTGAGCTGCGCTTACCCGGGCGACGTGTCTTTATCGGTACGGCCCTTGCCGAGCATGGCTCGGCACTACGGGCTCAGGCTTTTTTCGGGGATACCCACATCGCGATGCGGGCCTGGAACACTTCCACGCTCTTGCTGTCGGTCACCCGCACCAACACCGGCAGGTCGTAACCGGCGGCAGCACTGACGATGGGAATTTCCGGGCTGGCTACTGCCGTCAATACACCCAGCGCCTTGGCCTGGTACTTCACTTCCATGCCCTTGGGGATCCAGCGCATGTCGGCGGGCAGGCTGGCGTCGACCATGACACCGCCGACCAGCTCGGCCAGATTGCACATGGCAATCGCGTGCACGGTGCCGATGTGGTTGCTGATGCGGCGGCGCTGGCGGATCACGCCTTCGCAGCGGCCCGGTTCCAGCACGGTGATCAGCGGCGAGATGCTGGCGAAGTAGGGCGCCTTGAAGCACACCGCGCGCGAGAACAACCGGTTGCCGGCAGGCCAGCGGCTGAAGCGGCGGTAAAGCGAAAGCAGCGGAGCGGTCATGAGATGGATTCCTGATATGAAAACGGCGGGCACAAGGCCCGCCGTCGGTGTTGCATGTGGTTTGGCTTACGCGGCTTGCTGCGGCTGCGGGCGCTGCTTGCCCGGGAGGTCGTAGTAGCCGGCCGAACGCAGTTCGTGCGGATCGAAGTCGTCCACGGTGATCGTGTCCATGGTCAGCTCGCGCAGCTCTTCCAGCAGCTTGCGCTCGTCCTGGGTGATCACGCCTTCGGCGACGGCTTCGTCCAGCTGGCTGGCGAAGGTCAAGGCTTCGATGCCCTTGGTCTTCAGCGCCTTGATGAACTTGCGTTCCACCGGCTCGGCCATGATCGCCTTGGACAGGTAGCTGTTGATGCGGCCGCCCGGATTGTTGGCGCACGGGGTCAGGAACACGCCCTGGGCCAGGCGGTCACGGGCTTCGCCCGGGGCCATCAAGGTGGCGGCAACGCGGCGGCTCAGGCGATCACCCGGTGCTTCGGCGCGACGGCCGAACGGGAAGATCAGTGCCCACATCAGCCAGCCGATCGGGCGGATCGGGAAGTTGCGCAGTGCAGCCGACAGCGACTCTTCGATCTTGTGCACGCTGTCATGGAAGGCCCAGGCCAGCAGCGGCTGGTCGGCGGTCGGTGCGCCTTCGTCGTGGTAGCGCTTGAGCATGGCGCTGGTCATGTAGATGTGGCTGAGCACATCACCCAGGCGGCCGGACAGCGATTCCTTGAACTTGAGCTTGCCGCCCAGCGTCATCATCGAGATGTCGGCCATCAGCGCCAGGTTGGCCGAATAGCGGTCCAGCTTGCGGAAGTAACGACGGGTGTAAGCGTCACCCGGTGCGGCGCCGAAGCGCGAACCGGTCAGGCCGAACCACAGCGAACGCACGGCGTTGGAGATGCCGAAGCGGACATGGCCGAACAATGCCTGGTCGAACTCGCGCAGGCCAGCCTTGCGGTCTTCATCCTGCGCGGCCTTCATTTCCTTCAGCACCCACGGGTGGCAGAGGATGGCGCCCTGGCCGAAGATCAGCAGCGAGCGGGTCATGATGTTGGCGCCTTCCACCGTGATGGCGATCGGCGCGGCCTGCCAGCTGCGGCCGGCGAAGTTGCGCGGCCCCAGGATGATGCCCTTGCCGCCGATCACGTCCATCACATCGGAAATGACTTCGCGGCTCATGTTGGTGCAGTGGTACTTGGCAATCGCCGACGGCACTGACGGCACGTCACCACGGTCAACCGCGGCCGCGGTGGCCTGCGACAGCGCGCTGATCTTGTAAGCCTTGCCGCCGATGCGGGCCAGCGCTTCTTCCACACCTTCGAAGCGGCCGACCGACAGGCCGAACTGCTTGCGGATGCGTGCGTAAGCACCGGTCACCACCGCACCGGCCTTGGCACCGCCCGAAGCGGTGGAGGGCAGGGTGATGGAACGGCCAACAGCCAGACACTCGTTGAGCATGTTCCAGCCCAGGCCACGCTTCTCGGCGCCGCCGATCAGCTGGGTCAGCGGGATGAACACGTCCTTGCCGCGGATCGGGCCGTTCTGGAAGGTGGAGTTCAGCGGGAAGTGGCGACGGCCGATTTCCACGCCATCGGTGTCACGCGGCAGCAGTGCCAGGGTGATGCCGATGTCCTTGGTGTCGCCGAGCAGGCCGTCCGGGTCGTACATGCGGAAGGCCATGCCGATCAGGGTCGCGACCGGGGCCAGGGTGATGTAGCGCTTGTCGAAGGTGAGCTTCAGGCCCAGCACTTCCTCGCCCTTCCACATGCCCTTGCAGACGATGCCGAAGTCGGGAATGGAAGTCGCGTCGGAGCCGGCAAACGGGCCGGTCAAACCGAAGCAGGGCACTTCCTGGCCGATGGCCAGACGCGGCAGGTAATAGTCCTTCTGTTCCTGCGTGCCGTAATGGTTGAGCAGCTCACCCGGGCCCAGCGAGTTGGGCACGCCGACGGTGGAGCTGACCACGCTGGAAACCGAAGCCAGCTTCTGGATCACCTTGTGGTGGGCCAACGCGCTGAAGCCAAGGCCACCGTATTCCTTCGGAATGATCATGCCGAAGAACTTGTTCTTCTTGATGAACTCCCACATTTCCGGCGGCAGATCCGCGTAGACGTGGGTGATCTCGAAGTCATTGACCATCTTGCACAGTTCTTCCACCGGGCCGTCCATGAAGGCCTGTTCCTCGGCGGTGAGCTGCGGCTTGGGGTAGTTGAGCAGGATGTTCCAGTCCGGGTCGCCGGTGAACAGCTCGCCTTCAAAACCGACCGAGCCGGTTTCCAGGGCGATGCGCTCGGTCTTGGACAGCGGCGGCAGCACCTTGCGGAACACGCCCATGAACGGCGCGGTGATCAGCGGCTTGCGCAGGAAGGGCAGCAGCACCGGCACGCTGACCAGCGCGATGATGGCGGCGGCGACGATGATCGCGGTCTGGTTGACGCCGGCAAACCAGCAGATGGCCAGGGCCACCACGCTGATCAGCGTCCATACCACCAGCCGCATGCGGTGGTAGGCAACAAAGGCACCTGCAAGCAGCAGGGCCAGGAAAGGTACGACGATGCTCATGGGCTTGCTCCGGTAACGTGCTCGGTTCGGGCGGACGCTGCGGCAGAAGGCAGGGCGTCCAGATAGTTCAACACGGCGGCGGTAAACGCATTGTTGTCATCGCCGGCCACCATGTGGGTGGCATCGGGCAGATGGACATGCTGTGCGTGTGGCACCAGCGCCATGAATTCTTCAACGGTCTGCGGCGAGACCAGATCACTGCGGCCGCCACTGACCAGCAACAGCGGGCATTGCACCTTGCGTGCTGCCTCGGCAATCACATCCTGATGCTGTTCGCTGTCGCGGGCAAGCTCGTCGACCAGGCGCGGGTCCCAATGCCAGCTCCAGCGGCCATCCTTGCCAGGGCGCAGCAGGGCACGCAGGGAATCCTCGCTCTTGCGCGGGCGGTGCGGCATGTAGGCGGCAATGCTGTCGGCTGCCGCTTCCAGCGAGGCGAAACCGTCCGGGTGCGCGCTCATGAAGGCGAGGATGCGCTCCACGCCGCGGGTTTCCCAGCGCGGGGTGATGTCGACCAGCACCATCGCCGAGAACAGGCCCGGCCAGCGTGCTTCGGCCATCAGGCCGAACAGGCCCCCCATCGAGGCGGCCACCAGCACCGGCGGGCGCGGCAGCTCACCGGCGACCACGATCAGATCATCGGTGAACTGGTCACCGTGGTAGGGCAGGTCGTTGGCATTCCAATCAGAGTCACCATGGCCACGGGCGTCGTAGCTGAGGGTGGAATGGCCGGCTTCACCGAGTGCTTCGGCGGTTGTAGTCCAGGCGCCGCGCGTCTGGCCAAAACCATGGGCCATCAATACCGGCGTGCGACGGCCTGATGAGCGCGTTGCGGCCAATTCCACGCCATGCGCGCCATGCAGGCGAACATCTTCATTGCGCATAGGGGCACCGTCGAGTGTAACCATACGAGATGGTATGGTTGCGTTCGGTGTCGTGTCAATACCGCTGAGTATGGTGGTTTCTCTGACGATATCGCGCGCGGTCCTGGGCTGGCGCGGAAGGTGCCCGGCATTTGCGCTATTTCGCCTGCGCATACTGCAACCAGTCCCCGGCGTATGGTTAAATCTGCTCATGAACGACTCAACCGATTCCCCCGCAGACACCCGCAGCACCCGACATAGCCGCCTCAGTGCCGATGACTGGGCGCAAGCAGCCCTTGATCTGATTGCCGAGCAGGGTGTTGGTGCGGTGGCGGTGGAGCCGCTGGCACGCCGCCTGGGTGTCACCAAGGGCAGTTTCTACTGGCATTTCCCGTCGCGTGACGCGCTGCTGCAAGCGGCGTTGGAGCGTTGGGAAGTAGTCGAGCAGCAGCAGGTATTTGGCAGCCTGGAGGAGGTGCCCGATCCGCGTACGCGGCTGCGCGCATTGTTCCAACTGGTTGCTCACGAAGTCACCCCGCACGTGATCTACAGCGAGCTGCTCAAGGCGCTGGACAATCCGATGGTGCGGCCGGTGATTGATCGCGTATCGCAGCGACGCATGGAATACCTGATCGCCTCGTTCCGCCAGGCCGGGCTTAGCTCCACCGATGCGCGGCACCGTGCACGCTTGGCCTATGCGGCGTATGTGGGCTTCCTGCAGCTGTCGCTGCAGCTGCAGCAGCCCAAGCAGGCCCGCGAGGATTTCGAGGCCTATGTCGAGCACGTGATCGAGACGTTGATTCCCAATAGTTGACGCGGTGCGGTGTCATGCGCATCAGAAAGCCGCGGCTTGCCGCGGTTTTTTTGTGCGCCGTGTTTCACGAAAAAAGAGCTAAAAAAACCACGGCCCCGAAGGGGCCGTGGTCTTGTTTACCGGGTTGCTACGTGGCTGCTATCAGAACTTCTGGTTGTAGCGCATGTAGAAGAAGCGGCCCGGGATTTCGTACTGCGGATCGAACGAGTTGGCGAACGTGGTGTAGGCCTTCGGCGGATCGCGATCGAAGGCATTGTTCACGCCGAGGGTGATCTGACCATTCCACGGCGTCTTCCAGTAGGCGCTCAGGTCGGTGTAGGTCACGCTCGGAATGTGGCGCTGCGGATCCGGCTCGTTGCCGCGACCGATATGGTCCTGGTCCGAGCACAGGCGGGCAAAGTTGCCGCCCGTGTAGTTCGAACCTACGCAATCTTCAACCTGGCTGGAGTAATAGCGGGCCGAAGCGGTTGCGCCGAAGTCACCCAACTGCCATGCAACCAGCAGGTTGGAGCGGATACGCCAGTAATTGTCGCGGTCCAGGTAGTTGCCGACGCGGTTGTAGCCTTCGGTCACCGGATCTTCGATGGTGTAGCTCGAAGTGTAGGTGCTGTCCCAGACAAAATTGAAGCTGCCGAAACGGGTATCGGGCAGGCGATAGCCGACCGTGAAGTCCCAGCCCTCCACTTCCATGGTGCCCACGTTGTTCGGCACGGCCAGCATGTTGGAAATCTGGCCAGTGGTGTCACGGGTGATCATGTCGCAGATCGAGCTCACGCCCTGCGAATAGCAGGCGTCCAGCATCTGCTGGGCGGTCTGGGCGTAGATCGCATCTTCGATCTTGATGTTCCACCAGTCCAGCGAGATGTCCAGGCCCTGGACGAAGCTCGGGCTGTAGACGAAGCCCAGCGTCTTGGAGACCGAGGTTTCCGGGCCCAGTTCGGTGTTGCCGCCCACGGTGGTGCGGATCTGCGAATTGGACTGCGTGTAGGCCGGCACGCCAGCGCAGCTGGCTGGCGGCGAGTTCGGGTCCTCGCCGATGGTGCCGGCACACGGGTCGGCAACGTCTTCGAAGGTGTCGCTCACGCCCGAGAACAGCTCGCTGATGGAGGGCGCACGGAAGCCTTCAGACCAGTTACCACGGATCATCAGGTCGTTGATCGGCTTCCAGCGGAAACCGAACTTGCTGTTGACGGTGTTGCCGAAGTTGCTGTAGTCCGAGAAGCGCGTGGCAACGCTGAAGTCCAGCAGCTGGGCGCCGGTGACGCCGGCCAGCAACGGGATAGCCAGTTCCAGATAGGCTTCGTCGAGGTCGTAACCACCCGAGGTGGCGGTGCGTGCATTACCGGTCGTGTCACCCGAGTTGATCAGGCCATCCGGATCATCGAAGCCCGATTCGTCACGGCGCTCGACGCCGGCCGAGAAGGCCAGTGCGCCGCCCGGCAGGTCGAACAGTTCGCCACCGATGTTGGCGTAATAGGTCTTTTGCTCGTAACCGTAGACGTCGTGCGCGGTGAAGCCCGCGTACTTGATCATGTCCGGGGTGAGCGAGCCGGTGCCGCTGAGCATGTTCATCGGCACGCAGCCGTCGATCACCGCGCCGGCAGAGCCGCAGCGGGCAACGCCGTCAGCGTCGATGAACGAAGCGCCCAGGGCGTTGCGCAGTGCGGAAATGTTGAAGAAGCCCGAGGTAATGTCGGTCTGGTCGTTCTTGCCGTAGAACATGCCGGCTTCCCAGTTCCAGAAGCGGCTGCCAACTTCGAAGTCGCCTTCGAACCCGCCGTTGAAACCGTAGGTCTTCACGTTCTGCTTGTAGATACGACCGCCGGTCTCCATCGCACGATACTGGATGTAGTCGATGTCGCGGCCGGTTTCGTTATAGATGTTGTCTTTGCTGATAACGATGTTGGCACCATTGGTGCCCGGTGCGGCGCGGCCCAGCACGATCGGCATTGCTGCCAGGATCTGCTCGGACTGGCGCTCGTTGTAGGTCACCGTGGTCTTGAAGCGGACGTTGTCGGTGATCGACAAGCCAGCGTCGGCGAACAGCGAGGTGCGCTCCTGCGGGGTCACCAGCAGGTTGCCCGGGGCATGGTTGAAGCTGTCGGCGGCGCCGTAGGGACGCCAGGTAGCGCCACCGTTGCCGGTGACGAAATAACCGGCGCTGCCATCCGGACGGGTGGATTCGAACTTCGGCGAGCCGTCGGAGTTGGTGCCGGTCTGGCCGAAGAAGCCAAAGCGGCCATCCGGGGTGGTGCTGCTGTTGCCGGTATTCGGCAGGGAGCCAAACGCCGGGACTGCGGAGATCGCGCGATCGCCTGCCCACACCGGCTCTTCCTTGACGTAGCCGACGCCCACGGTTGCATGCCAGCGATCGCCGCTGGAACCAATGGTGAAGTCGTACGATTCGCGGGAACCATCGCCCTTGTCGTACTGGCCGTAGTAGGCGTTCGCTTCGGCACCATCAAAGTTCTGGCGCAGGATGATGTTCACCACGCCGGCGATGGCATCGGAGCCGTAGATGGTCGATGCGCCGTCCTTCAGTACTTCGATACGCTCAACGGCAGCGGTGGGGATGGTGTTCAGGTCAACCGCACCGCCCAGGCCGGTGCCACCGACCCAGCGACGACCATTGACCAGGACCAGCGTGCGGTTCGAGCCCAGGTTACGCAGGTTGACGCGGGTCTCACCGTTGCCGCCGTTGTTGTAGGTGCTGTTGAGGCTGGAGCCGTTGGTGCTGATGTTCTGGATGATGTCGCCGATGGAGGTCTGGCCTTGGGCCTGGATCTGCTCGCGGCTCATGGTGAATACCGGCTGCGAGGTCTCCACGTCGGCGCGCTTGATGCGCGAACCGGTGACTTCGATCTTGTCCAGCGTTTGCGTCGTGTCCTGAGCGAAGGCGGCGCCCGCGGGGATTGCGCTTGCGGCCAACGCGATGACAACTGCATCACGCAGTTTGGTGGTCTTGCAAATCATTGGGTCTCTCTCTCTGCCAAGTGGACTTGGGTGGTGCGTGGTGTGGCCCGGGTGGGTTCGAAAGGCGAACCCAAATCCCTAAGCTGGCACCGATAGTACTTGCGCCTGCAAATAAATTAAAGATTGGTTAATGATTGGATGAAATTTGGTGAAATTCGGCAAAGTGTTGAATTTCAAGCAGAAAACAAAAAACGCCCCTGAAGGGGCGTTTCTGAATACGGAAAAGGAAATTTAAATTACAGGTCCTGTTCGTATCGGACGTACGGAACGGCGCCGTCGTCATTGCTTTCGTTGCGCGGAGAGAAGGGGTTCTTGCCACGGGTGATGACGTTTTCCGCCCCGACGGTCAGCTGGCCGCTCCAGGGCGTACGCCAGGTGATGCCCAGGCCGAGGCCTTCCCATTTGCCGCTCTGGCCGGGTGCGTCGACAACGCGGCCGATGACGTTGGCGCTGAAAGCACCATAACCGCCACCAACGCTCAAACTCTTGCTGTCCCACTGGTCAGCGATTGCCGGGGCCGCATCGGTCAGCGGTACCAGGCGCGCCTTGGCATAGGTGCCGCCGATGGACACGAAGCCTTCGCGTCCGATGTTCTTCTGGCCAAAGACGGTGAGGTCGTTCTGTTCCATCCGCGCGGCGCCACTCTTGTTGCCGCCCGACAGCCATGCGGGCAGCGTGTCGCGGCCCGTACCCACGCTGACACCTACGCGCCCGCCTGGGCGGTTGAACGCCGTGGTGGCCGAGATATGCCGGCCGTTGTCGTCATCGTCATCGCCCAGGCTGGCGAGCATGCAATGGCTGGCCAGGCCGCCAATGCTGCTGCCGCGGCTGCTGTTGCACAGCAGTCCCAGCGAGTCACCGGAAGACAGGCCGAAAGCCGCATCAAGGGAGCTGCGGCCAAAATTCCAGCGCGCACCGGCATTCTGGGTACCTGTGGGCTCCAGATAGAGCAGGGCTTCCACCTTGCCGCTACCCCGGTTCCAAACCGGCAATACCGTGCTGTCGGCGCCCGGCCTGCTTTGTGCATGCGCTGCCGTGACCGACCCAAGGGCGATCAGCAAGGCTAGCGGTAGGCGCAGAAAGGCGTTCATGGACTCAGTCAGACCCCAGGTGCGCCAGGAAGTTCCCGGCGCGTGAGCGATCGATCCTATGCGGTTTATGGATTCTTAACAAGTCTTCGCCCTCCCCAGAACGGTACTCGTTGGACCTTATTGCAGCCGCTCGGGAGCGGGCTGGTTGGCCGGTGTGGAGCTAAACAATACGCCGAATTCCGCCAATGGGAAGTGATATTCCTGGCCGCAGAATTCGCAGCGGACATCGACCTGGCCGGTGGCCTCGGCGGCTGCCCGGGCCTCGTCCTCGCCGAGCGACTGCAGCATGCTGGCGACCCGCTCGCGCGAGCAGGAGCAGCCAAAGCGAAGGGCCTTGTCGCCGACCAGCTCGGGGGTCTCCTCATGGAACAGGCGGTGCAGCAACTCGCTGCCCGGCAAGGCCAGCAGTTCGTCGCGGCCCAGGGTGTCGAACAGGGCGCCGGTACGGATCCAGCCGTCCTCGTCGCCTTCGTCACCGGGCAGTTTCTGCAGCAGCAGGCCTGCGGCATGCTCGCCGTCGCTGGCCAGCAGCAGGCGGGTCGGAAGCTGCTCGGAATGGCGGAAGTAGTTCTCGAACGCCTCGTCGAGGTTGTCCCCGCTCAACGCAACCATGCTTTGGTAGCGCTGCGGCTCGCGTGGGTCCAGGCCGGGGTTTTCGATGGTGATCGCGAGCAGGGCGCCTTCACCCAGGCCTTCCAGGGTCGCCGGGGCGTCTTCGCCCTCGGCCAGTTGGGCGATGCCGCGCAGGGTGCCTGCCGAGGTGCACTCGGTGAACAGCGCGCGCAAGGCGGAGCTGCTGCGCAACTGGATCGAAAGGCGGCCGTCGACCTTGGTATGGCCGGTGAACAATGCAGAGGCCACGCTTGCCTCGCCCAGCAGGCGCGCGGCGGCACTCGGATAGTCGCCATGGGAGAGAATTTCCCGCCAACTTGCGCCCAGACGGACATGGACGCCGCGGACGCCGGCATCGGGCAGGAGGAAACGGACAAGCAGGTCGGAGGTGTCGGTCATGGGCTGCATCTGCGCGAGGTGGGTCCGGTGCCGGATAATGCGCCGGACAGAAGAGTTATCAGGTGATGGATATGGGGGCAGAGCAGGCCGAGCGCAAGGCTGGGCAGGCGGTGGAAGCAAGGCGCGGGCGACGTTGGCTGCGCCGGCTGTTGTGGCTGCCGGTGCTGTTTGCGGCGTTCAGCGTGTTGCAGGTGGCCTGGCTGCGGTTCTTCGATCCGCCGTTCTCGACGGTGATGGTGTTCCGCCAGTTCGAGGCTTGGGGGCAGGGCGACTTCAGGTTCCGCATTCGCCATGAGTGGCGGGATCTGGATCAGATGGCCCCCAGCGTGCCCATCTCGATGGTCGCGGCGGAAGACCAGCGTTTCCCCGAACACAACGGCTTTGACCTGCAGGCCATCGAAAAGGCGCGCAAGCACAACGAGCGCGGTGGACGCCTGCGCGGTGCCAGCACGATCAGCCAGCAGACTGCCAAGAATGTATTCCTGTGGCAGGGGCGCAGTTGGCTGCGCAAAGGCCTGGAGGTCTGGTACACCGCCTTGATCGAGGCGCTGTGGTCGAAACAGCGCATCATCGAGATGTACGTCAATGTGGCCGAGTTCGGCGACGGCATCTATGGCGTGCAGGCAGCATCAAAGGCTTACTGGGGCAAGGATGCATCGCGCCTGACGCCCGCCGAAAGTGCGCGCCTGGCAGCAGTGTTGCCGGCGCCGCGCCGTTACAGCGCCGCCAAGCCCGGTCCCTATGTGCAACGTCGCGCCGCCTGGATCCAGCGGCAGGCACGGCAGCTGGGTGGTGCCGGTTATCTGGACGAGGCCGATTGAATGCCCCGCCTGCGTAGAATCGGCGCATGAGTGCCTACGATCGCCTGACCCTGGTCATCACCGCCCACAACGAGCAGGACGCGTTGCCGCTGCTGCACCCGCGGCTTTGCGCGCAGTTGCAGGCATTGCCCGATATCGACGGGCGCATCCTGTATGTGGACGATGGCAGCAATGACGCTACCTGGCAGGTGATGCTGGCGTTGGCGGCGCAGGAGCCACGCGTGGCGTTGCTGCGGTTGTCGCGCAACTTCGGCAAGGAAGTCGCCCTGACCGCCGGTCTGGATTTCGTTGAAGACGGTGCGGTGATCCTGTTGGATGCCGACGGGCAGGATCCACCCGAGCTGATCCCGGCGTTCGTCGAACTGTGGCGGCAGGGCAATGATGATGTGTACGGCGTGCGCGAGGAACGCAATGGCGACAGCTGGCTCAAGCGTGTCACCGCGGCTGTTTTCTATCGTTTGATCGGCCGGCTTTCAAAGACGCCGATACCGGCCGATACCGGCGACTTCCGCTTGCTGTCGGCGCGCGCGTTGGCGGGCCTGCGGCAACTGCGCGAGCGCCAACGTTTCATGAAGGGCCTGTTCGGCTGGGTCGGCTATCAACGGGTTGCGTTGCCATATCGGCGTGAGCCGCGCTTGGCAGGGCACAGCAAGTTCGGTTTCTGGAAGCTGTGGAACTTCGCGCTGGAGGGCATTACCAGTTTTTCCACCGCACCGTTGCGGGTAGCGACCTACCTGGGTCTGTTCACCGCCGCCGCTGCCTTTGCGTTCGCCGCGTGGGTGGTGCTCAAGGCGGCGCTGTATGGCGATCGGGTGGCGGGCTGGCCGACGATGATGGCCGCCATCCTCTTCCTTGGCGGTGTGCAGCTCATCGCCCTGGGCTTGATCGGCGAGTATCTGGGGCGGTTGTACATGGAAGCCAAACAGCGGCCCCTGTACCTGGTCGACACATGGCAGCCAGCGAACGTGGCAGTATCTGCACCATCCGCCAGCGCAGGAGAACGCCATGCAGACCGTTCGACAGTTGCTTGGGGCCAAGTCCCCTGAGATCCATGCGGTGCCGCCCGATGTGGCGGTGGTGCAGGCCATCCGGTTGATGGCCGAGAAGGGCATCGGCGCCGTGCTGGTCATGGATGGCCAGGCGTTGGTGGGGATCCTTTCCGAGCGTGATTACGCGCGCAAGATCGTGTTGATGAATCGCTCGTCGGCAACCACCCCGGTGCGCGAGATCATGACCGCTGAGCTGGTGACCGTGGCGCCCACGGTATCGGTGGAGCAATGCCTGGCGCTGGTGACGGATCGTCGCATCCGCCACCTGCCGGTGGTGGACGGTGACCAGGTGGTCGGCGTCATCTCGATTGGCGATCTGGTCAAATCGGTGATCGAACAGCAGCGGCAGGAACTGGGCCAGTTGCAGCAATACATCACCGGCAGCTGAGGCTGCCGCGTCACCGGGCGTAGTGCCCGCCGCAGTCAGCATCCTTGCCCGGACCGGTTTCGATCGTGGCCAGCAGAGCGGCGGGAGGCGTGATGGTGGCCAAGGTCAGGGCGATGGCGCCACGTATCCCCAGTGCCTTGAAGTCGGGGCGGAACGATGGATCCTTGAAGGTTCCGCCGATCCGCAACGGTGAGCGCAGGGCCAAGATGCTCCGGTCCTTGGGGCGCGGCCGCAGCAGCAGGTCGAGCTTCTCCTGCTTGAGGCTGACGGTGCCTTCGCCGATCACCAGGGTGTCCGACGTATCAAATGCCAAGGCGCGCGATTGCATCAGGCCATCGCGCACGCCGAAGTCACCAAAGGCGCAGCGCAGCGGAATCTGCTTGTCGCCGGTGAACAGGAATTTCAGTGATTCGGCGACGTCCAGCCCTGCCAATTCCATCAGCAGGTTGCCAATATGGCCGCGGCCCATGCCCAGTGCGACATCGCCATCGCTGCTGCCCAGCATGGCGGCGATGGAGTTGCCGTGGCCGCTGAGGCGGACATTGCCGCTGATACCGCCGGAGGCCTGTTCGGCCAGCTTTCCATCGGGGAATAATTGTCCAAGCTGTACCCCGCGCAGGCTGGCGTTGAGGGTGGTGGCAATCTGCGGGCGGCGGGCGTCCATGCGCACGGTGCTGCGGATGTCGCCGCCGGCGACGCCAAAGTTGAGCGGCTCCAGGCGCAGCAAGCCGTTATCCAGCAGCAGGTGCGCATCCATGTCATCCAGCGGAAGCTTGGGTGCGTTGATGTGCTGCGCCTTCCAGCGTACGTCGGCATCCATGGCGCGCAACTTGCCCAGGTTGTAGGGCGTATCGGGCAGTACGGTGGCCTTGGCAGCGAGCTTCGCGGCTTCTGCCTTCTGCTCGGCGTTGGCAGTTTCCTGGCCGCCGGTTTTCGGCGGGGCACCGATGAAGCCGGCCAGGTCATCGAAATCCAGGCGCTTGGAAACCAGGTTGGCCGTCAGCCGGGGCCGATCGCCCGCTACATCGATGTCGACATCGCCGGCCAGATCACTGTCACCAACGCGTCCACTGAATTTCTCGTAGCGCCACCGCGCATGGTCGCGCTTGAGTCGCCCATCCAGGCGGTAGGGAGGTGAGGACGGGATGGCAATGCCGATCAGTGGGTACAGATCGTCCAGGTCCTGTCCGCTGAGCTGGAACTGCAGGTCGAATACCTGCAGTTGAAACGGGTTTATCAAACTGCCGCGGGCGATGGCGTGGGTGGCGCCCGCGCGCGCATCCAGATGGACACGGAAGGGGTGATCGCTGTTGGTCAGCTCCAGCGGCGACTCGGTACCGCCTTTTAGGGTGAACGCGGCGCCGCGCCAGTGACCCTTGCCTTCAACCAATACCGGCGGCGCGGCATCGGCTTTGCTGGCTTGGCCACTGCGCACTGCCAGGTCGATGTTGGTGCGGCCTGGCTCGTCCAGGAACTGCAACCTGCCCTCGTTGATGCGCAGGCGGCGCAACTGTGGCGTCTGTCCACCGCCGCCGCTCAGGAAGTTCCAGTTGCCTGGCTCGCCTTTGCGCTGCGCGGTCTGCAGCAGGACATCCGGCTTGATCAGGCGGATTTCCGGTAGCTGGACACTGCCGCGCAGCAATGGCCACAGGTGGACATCTATTTCAACGCGGTCCGCGCTGGCCATCTGTGGCTGCTTGGCCCAACTGGCGTTTGCAAAGGTGATGCGGTCGCCGCGAATGGTAGTCGTGCGGCCCAGGTCAACATCAAGGTTGCCGATGTGCAGGGCGCGGCCGGTGCGCGCCTGTACCGCGCGCTCGACGGGCCCTTTGAACCAGTTCCAGTCCCAAAGCAGGATCAGCACGACGAGCGCAGCGATGATTGCCGCGGCCACGATCAACCAGCGTTGGCCACGCTTGCCGGGCGGTTGCAGTCGCCAGCGCGACGCGCGCTGCGCAGCGAGGGGCGGGGAAGTGTTCACGCCCCCATCGTTGCGCGTTCATCGTGCACGGCGCGCGAAGCGCACATTCGTGCAGCGTGTAGATACCGTTGCCGTCGTGTGGATCTGGCCTTGCTGCGGTTACAGGATCTGCGCGGTTACCGAGACAAAATGGCAGACGCTGCCGGCAATCACGAACAGATGCCAGATCGCGTGGGAATAGGGCAATTGCTCGCGGTGATAGAACACGGTGCCCAAGGTGTAGAAGATGCCGCCGGCAAACAACCAGCCCAGGGTCCAGCCATCGAGGGAGGCCCACATAGGCTTGATCGCCACCACCACCAGCCAGCCCATGGCGATGTAGATCGCGGTGGAAAGTTTCTTGAAGCGGCCGGTATAGAACAGCTTGAACACCACGCCAAACAGGGCCAGCGCCCAGATCGCGGTGAACAACCCCCAACCCCACGGACCACGCAGGCCGATCAGGGTGAACGGGGTATAGGTGCCCGCGATCAGGACATAGATCGCGCAGTGGTCGAAGATCTTCAGTCTGCCCTTGGCCACCGGGTGCTGGATGGCGTGGTACAGGGTAGAGGCGGTGTACAGCAGTAATAGCGCGACACCAAAGACGATGGCGCTGGCCAGTTGCCAGCCATCGCCGTAGATCGCGGCAAGGGTGATGAGGACGGCGCCACCGGCCAGTGCGCTGACCGCGCCCAGACCATGGGTCAGGGCGCTGGCGACTTCTTCGCGGAGCGATGCAACAGATGCGGTCATGGGGATGAGGGCGCGGGCTGGGGGAAGGCCCGGTGCCCGCTATCATCACCCCGAACGGCGGCGTATGCACGCCGCCATCGGACCTAGGCCACCGAAACCGTGTGTGCTGCTTCCCGGGTTGCAGAGAAACGTACATCCGGTGCGCGTTCCTGGGCCAACTGCAGGTTGACCCGGGTTGGTGCCAGGTAAACCAGGTGGCCGGCGGCATCGATGCTGAGGTTGCCGGCGTTCTTCTCGCGGAACTCTTCCAGCTTCTTGGCATTGCTGCAGCTGACCCAGCGTGCGGTGATGACCGACACCGGCTCGAACACCGCTTCCACGCCGTACTCATCCTTCAGCCGGTAGGCGGCCACGTCGAACTGCAGCACGCCCACCGCGCCCAGGATCAGGTCGTTGCTCATCAGCGGGCGGAAGAACTGGGTGGCGCCTTCTTCGGACAGCTGGGCCAGGCCCTTCTGCAGCTGCTTGAGCTTGAGCGGGTCCTTCAGGCGCGCGCGGCGGAACAGTTCCGGGGCGAAGTTGGGGATGCCGGTGAAGGTGACGGACTCGCCTTCGGTGAAAGTGTCACCGATGGAGATGGTGCCGTGGTTGTGGATGCCGATCACGTCGCCCGGCCACGCCTCGGCGGCGATCTCACGGTCGCTGGCCATGAAGGTCAGCGCATTGGCCAGCTTCATTTCCTTGCCGGTACGCACGTGGAAGGTCTTCATGCCGGCGGTGAACTTGCCCGAGCACACGCGCATGAAGGCCACGCGGTCACGGTGCTGCGGGTCCATGTTGGCCTGGATCTTGAACACGAAGCCGGTCAGCTTTTCTTCCTGCGGGGCGATGTCACGGCCAGTGGTGGCACGCGGCTGCGGTGCCGGCGCATGCTTGACGAAGAAGTCCAGCAGCGGCTGCACGCCGAAGTTGTTCACACCCGAGCCGAAGAACACCGGGGTCTGTTTGCCAGCCAGGTAGGCCTCCACGTCGAACGGGTGGCTGGCGCCCTGCACCAGTTCCAGTTCATCGCGCAGATCGGCCAGCATCTTCTCGCCGATCTTCTCGGCCAGGCCGGGCGAATCCAGCGATGGGAAGATGGTCGAATCCTGGCGGGTGAAGTTGCGGCCCTGTTCGTACAGGTGCACTTCGCCGGTGAGCAGATGCACCACGCCCTTCAGGCGCTGGCCCATGCCGATCGGCCAGGTGACCGGCGCGCACTGGATGCCGAGCACGGTTTCCACTTCATCCAGCAGCTCGATCGGGTCCTTGCCCTCGCGGTCGAGCTTGTTGATGAAGGTCATGATCGGGGTGTCGCGCAGGCGGCAGACTTCCATCAGCTTGATGGTGCGTTCTTCCACGCCCTTGGCCACGTCGATCACCATCAAGGCCGAGTCCACCGCGGTCAGCACGCGATAGGTGTCCTCGCCGAAGTCGGCGTGGCCGGGGGTATCGAGCAGGTTGATGATCTTGTCTTCGTACGGGAACTGCATCACCGACGAGGTCACCGAGATGCCGCGTTCCTTTTCCAGTGCCATCCAGTCCGAGGTGGCGTGGCGCGCGGCCTTGCGGCCCTTGACCGAGCCGGCCATCTGGATCGCGCCCCCGAACAGCAACAGCTTTTCGGTCAGCGTGGTCTTGCCGGCGTCAGGGTGGGAAATGATGGCGAAGGTGCGGCGGCGCGCGGCTTCGGAGGCGACTTCGGACATGGCAGGGGCGCCCGCCCGGGCGCATCAGAAACGAATGAACCGGCGATTATACCTGCCGCCAGCCCAGCAAGGATGACCGGCGGGCGTAGTGCCGAGCCATGCTCTGCAGGGGGCCTGAGGCGGTGCATCAGCAGTTTTTGGGAGCGGCGTCAGCCGCGAAGCCCGCGGGGTGCGCATAGCCCCTGTAGTGCCGAGCCATGCTCGGCAGAGGCCTTCAGGCGATACATCAGGGGTTTGTGGGAGCCGCGTAAGCCGCGAAGCCAAAGGGGGCCGGTGGGGCTTTCCCGGTAAGGCCGCTGCCGAGCATGGCTCGGCACTACCGTTCAGGGATTTCAGGGGGCTTGGCGCGGGAACTTCAACTCGCCGCGCTCGCTGGCCATGCGGAACGGGATCGAGCGCAGTGCCAGCCCGGTATTGGTCTGCACGACGAAATGCAGGTGCGGACCATTGCTGTGGCCGGTATTGCCGGACAGCGCGATGGTTTGCCCGGCCTCCACGTTCTGGCCGGGGCGGACCTGGGCGCTGGCCGCCTGCAGGTGGGCGTACAAGGCCATGCTGCCGTCGCTATGCAGGATACGCACCAGGCTGCCTTGGTCACGGCTGTCCACCACCTGCATGATCCGGCCAGCGCGGGCCGCCAGCACCGGTGTGCCTTCACGCAATGGAAAATCCACCGCGTACAGGTTCTGCGCGTCGGTATGGCTGTAGTGGCCGGCAAAGGCCTGGCTGACCTGGATGGATGCGCTTTGCACGGGCACCAGGTAGAGATGGTCCTGCGGGCGCGCCGCCGGGTCGCCGGGGAAGGCGTCCAGTACCAGTCGCAGGGGCTGGCCGTCGTCGGCCAACCACAGCAGGTTGCGCTGCTCGCCGGCGTTCAGCACGGTGGCCGGCGGTGCGCGGCTGTCGCCTTGCAGGCGGACCTGCAGTGGTCCGGCCAGCAGATTGCTGACGACGGCGCTGCGGCCACCCGCGCGTGCCTGCAACTGCAGGCTGGCGAAGGCATCGGAGCTGGCCGATGCGTGGGTCGGCGTCGTCGTCCCGGTCATCCCCCAGGCATCGCGCCAGCGGCCGCTGGGTGCGGCTTGGGCTGGATCGGCCCAACAAAGGGTCAGCAATAGAAGGGCGGGAAGGAGACGTGACACGGTATGGGCGAGCTTAGGACGGCAGGGGTGATTGTGCCTGTTTGGTTGCGCCGGAAACCTATTCATCTCTTTATGCGAATAAAGCGATTGACATGCCGGGAGAGGGCTGGCAATGTAGCGTCACCATCGAGACCGGCAGAGGGACAGGCCCTTTGAAGCCGGGGCAACCAGCGGACGCGCAAGCGGCTGCGTTTGGTGCCAAATCCTGCGGTGACCTCCGTGTCCGCCGAAAGATGGTTCGATCCGTACCTTGCGTACGGCGAACACGAGCTCCGCGAAAGCTCGATGGCCGCTCCTTACCGGATACCGCCATGAGTTTCGCCACCGCTACCGTCGCCCAGCTTTATCCCGTCGCATCGACCGACTCCGCCGACAGCAGCGCGCCTGCCGTGCGCGGCGAGATCGAGGTGCAGCTGCGCATGCGTCACGCAGGTCAGCGAGCGCTGCGCCTGCGTTACGAGCTGGTTGGTGCGGCCGGCGCGCCGGTGATCCTGGTGGCGGGCGGCATCTCCGCCCACCGTCATGTCGCGGCTACCGCAGGTTTTGCTGAAAAGGGCTGGGCCGAAGGCCTGGTCGGTGCCGGCCTGGCGCTGGACCCGCAGCACCGTCGCCTGCTGGGTTTCGACTTCATCGGTGCGGATGGGCAACTGGATGCGCCGATCGACACATCCGATCAGGCCGACGCCGTTGCTGCATTGCTTGATGCGCTGCATATCGATCAGTTGCAGGGCTTTGTTGGCTATTCCTATGGCGCGCTGGTTGGCCTGCAGCTGGCCATCCGCCACCCGCGCCGCTTGCAGAAGCTGATCGCGGTCAGTGGTGCCCACCGCCCGCATCCCTATGCGTCGGCCTGGCGTGCCCTGCAGCGTCGCGCCGTTGCGTTGGGGCAGCTGCAATGTGCTGAAACCCATGGCCTGGCGCTGGCGCGTCAATTTGCAATGCTCAGCTACCGGACCCCTGAAGAATTCGGCGAGCGCTTCGATGCCGCGCCGGAGGTGATCAACGGTCGCGTCCGCGTCGCCGCCGAAGACTACCTGGATGCCGCCGGCGCGCAGTATGTGGCTCGCACCCAGGTCAATGCCTATCTGCGCCTGTCCGAATCCATCGATCTGCACCGGGTCGACCCCGCCGCGGTCAACGTGCCCACCCTGGTGGTGGCCGTGGAAGGTGACCGGTTGGTGCCGCTGTCCGACCTCGTATCGCTGGTGGAAGGCCTGGGCCCGCGCGGCAGCCTGCGCGTGCTGCGCTCGCCGTACGGCCATGACGCCTTCCTCAAGGAAACCGATCGCATCAACGCAATCCTCACTACCGCCCTACGCCTGCCCGGAGAAACCGCATGAGCCTGTCCCACACGTCCGAGACCTCCTGTAGCCGTGCCACTGCGGCCGTGCGTGCAGGCATCGATCGCGATACCGCTTACGGCGCCGTCACCCCGCCGATCGTGCTGTCGTCCAATTTCAGCTTCGATGGCTTCGGCAACAAGCGCCAGTACGACTACACCCGTAGTGGCAATCCGACCCGCGACCTGCTGGGCGAAGCCCTGGCTGAGTTGGAGGGTGGGGCAGGTGGCGTGATCACTGCGACCGGCATGGGCGCGATCAATCTGGTGTTGAATGCGCTGCTGCAGCCGGGGGAGCGCCTGGTTGTTCCGCACGATGCCTACGGCGGCAGCTGGCGCCTGTTCAACGCGCTGGCTAGCAAGGGCCACTTCGAGCTGATCACCGCCGACCTGACCGACCCGCGTTCGTTGGCCGATGCGCTTGCGCAGGGCCCGAAGCTGGTGCTGATCGAGACCCCGTCCAACCCGCTGCTGCGCGTTACCGACCTGCGCTTCGTCATCGATGCCGCGCACAAGGCCGGTGCCAAGGTGGTGGTGGACAACACCTTCCTTTCGCCCGCGTTGCAGACGCCGATCGCCTTTGGTGCCGACGTCGTGCTGCATTCGACCACCAAGTACGTCAACGGCCACAGCGACGTGGTGGGCGGCGCGGTGATCGCACGCGATGCCGAGACCCATCAGCAACTGGTGTGGTGGGCCAATGCCCTGGGCCTGACCGGGTCACCGTTCGATGCCTTCCTGACCCTGCGTGGCCTGCGCACCCTGGACGCGCGCCTGCGCGTGCACCAGGAAAACACCCAGGCCATCGTCGAATTGCTGGCTGGCAGTGATGCCGTGGCCAATGTCTATTACCCCGGTCTGGCATCGCATCCCGGTCATGCGGTGGCAGCGCGCCAGCAAAAGGGGTTCGGCGCCATGCTGTCGTTCGAGCTGGCCCAGTGCCAGGGCGAAGACCCGTACGCGGCAGTGCGCGCCTTCCTCGATGGGCTGCGCTATTTCACCTTGGCTGAATCGCTGGGTGGCGTGGAAAGCCTGGTCGCGCATCCGGCTACCATGACCCATGCGGCGATGAGCGCGGAAGCGCGCGCCAATGCAGGCATCAGCGAATGTCTGCTGCGCCTTTCGGTGGGCATCGAGTCCAGCGAGGATCTTGTGGCTGATCTGCAGGCCGGCCTGGCCCGCGCGGCGCAGGTGATTGCAACGGTTGGTGCGGACGCTGCCCAGTGCAAAAAATCGGTGGATGCATGAGCGCGCAACTGCGTCCGCAATCGTTGCCGCAGGCGCGGTTGGTATTGCTGGGGACCGGCACGGTCGGTTCGGCCTTCGTTGCCCGCTACCAGGCGCTGCAGCAGCGACAACTGAACCTGCCCGCGTTGCATGTGGTGGCCAATTCGCGCATTGCGTTGGCCTGCGAGGACGCACCGGATGCGGCGTTGAGCCGTGCGCGTGACGCACAGCGCGGTGCGGCTGAGCCAGTGCATCGGCTGGAAGTCGGTCGCTTGTCGGCGGGCGACATCGTGGTCGATGCCACCGCCAGCGAGGATGTGGCAGCCGATCATGCGCATTGGCTTGCCCAGGGTATCCACGTGGTGACGGCCAACAAGCTGGGCAATGGCACGGCGTATGCCCGTGCCCGGCAGATCGCCGATGCGGCATTGGGCGGCAATGCCCGGTATGGCGATGCCGCGACCGTTGGCGCGGGCTTGCCGCTGCTGCGCAGTATCCGCGCGCTGGTGGCCGGTGGTGATCACGTGCACGCAATCGAAGGTGTGCTGTCGGGGTCGCTGGCCTGGTTGTTTGATCGTTATGACGGCAGCCAGCCCTTCTCTGCCTGCGTGCGCGAAGCTGCTGCGGCCGGTTACACCGAGCCGGATCCGCGCATTGATCTGTCGGGCGAAGACGTACGTCGCAAGCTGCTGATCCTGGCGCGTGCTGCAGGCGTCGCGCTGGAGGCAGATCAGGTCAAGGTTGACTCACTGGTGCCGGCTGGGCTGGTCGCGTTGTCCGCTGCTGAAGTCGACGCCGCACTGCCGCAGTTGGATGCGTTGTTGGAGGCCCGTCTGCAACAGGCACAGGCCCAGGGCTTGAAGTTGTGCTTCGTCGGTCGCCTGGATGCACAGGGCGCCAGCGTTGGCCTGCGGGCATTGCCGGTCGGCCATCCGCTTGCCGGTGGCAGTGGTACCGACAACCGGGTTGCGATCCATAGTGATCGCTATGTCACCCAGCCGCTGTTGATCCAGGGCCCGGGCGCAGGGGCGGAAGTTACCGCGGCCGCGTTGCTGGACGACGTTCTGGCTATCGTCAACCGCTGAGCGGAACTCGGCTCCGCACGCTACCTGCGTGCGGAGTGCCGCAATACCAACTGATCACGTGCCACCAACAGGCGAGGGGAGGTATCCGGGGTCGGCTCCGCCTCGGGATCTGACGCCTGATAGATCGCCCAGCCATCGCGGCCGGCATGCTTGGCTGCGTACATTGCCAGGTCGGCCAACGCCAGGTTCTGCTCCCAGTCCCAAAGGTTGGGCGCCTTGTGAAACAGTGGTGTTTCGGCAAGGCCAATGGACACCGTCACATTGCGCGGATTGCCCGCTACCTGGAACGGGACGTCGCGGATGCTGGCCAACAGTCGGTCTGCAATAACGGCGTAGCGCCCACGCGGCAGGTCATGCAACACCGCCAGGAACTCCTCGCCGCCCCAACGGGCGATGTAGTCGCCGCTGCGCATCTGCCGGCCCAGGCGGGTTGCCACCTCCACCAGCACTTCGTCGCCGGCGTCATGGCCGAAGCTGTCGTTGATCGCCTTGAAGTGATCGATATCGATAAGCGCGAACACGGTGACGCCGTCGATGTGCTGGGAGTGGCGACGGGTCTGCAGTACCGCCAGGTCGGTGGGGATCTGCTCGGAGACGTGGCGCCGGTTGTACAGGCCGGTGAGCGTGTCGGTGCGGCTGAGTGAGTCCAGCTCGCGGTTGACGCTGCTCAGCTCGCGCGTGCGCTGGGCGATGAGGGTTTCCAGCGCGGCACGGCGCCGCTTGCGCCACAACGACAGGATCCAGGCTGCCAATGCACCAGCCAGCAGCAGGCCAAGTACCAGCATCGCCTTGAACATCCATGTCTCGTGCAAGTAAGGCTGAATTTCAAAGGACAGGCGGGCGCTGGACTCGGGCGGTCGTCCATCCCAGCTGCCGCTGACTTCAAACGTGTAGAAGCCAGGGGGCAGGTTCGTGTAGTGCGCGCTGGGTTCTTCGTGGGGACCAGGTTGGTGCCATTGCGCGTCGTAGCCGAGCAGGCGATAGCGGGCCCGGGCCAGGTGCATTGGGTTGAAGCCCAGCACGTTGAAGTCGAATTGCAGGTCACGTCCGGTGGCGGGCAGCTTCCAGTTGTCGCCCTCGGCGTTTCGCCACTGCTCACCCACGCGTACCCGTTCAATCAACGCTGACGGTGCGGCATGAACCTCGGTGTCGATGTCGGCATCCACTTCGTACAGGCCATCTGACGCAGGCGCCCACAGCTTGCGGTCATGGATGAAGACCCGGCCAAGCCCGCCGCCATTGCAGCATTGCGCGCGCTGCCCTGCATGCACACGGTTGTTCTGGCTGATCAGTACCTGGGCACGAACCTGGCGTGAAGCATCGCCTGCAGCGGCCAGCAGTGATTGCTCATCAACCCTGTATACGCCCAGGAAGCCAGTGACCAGCACCTGGCCCTGGCCATCATCGGTGATGGCATAGGGGGTGTGGTGTGCGGGCAGTCCCTGCGTGGCGCCGACATGGAAGGAGCGGCCGTCCTTCAGCACCCTGAGCCCTTCTTCTGATGCGGAACCAAACAGCACTTCGCCGCCCGGCAGTTCATGCAACGCGAGGATCTTGGGGTCGCTCAGGGGGATCGGCAGGGCCACGAGCTGGTCCCCCTGGATTTCGAACAGGCCTTCCTCACCGCCAGCGAGTAGCTGCCCGTCGTGCCGTTCCAGCAGTACCCGCATGAGCAGGTCTGTCTTGCCTGCCGGCGGGCGCAGGTGGGTCAGGGTCTGCTGCGGGTCCAGGCGGTAGATGCCGGTGTTTGCGGCAAACCAGAGATTGCCGGCACGGTCGCGGAGGATGCCGTTGACGCGTGTATTGCGCAGCATGTCCAGCGCGGGCACCGGCACCCGCTGACGCCCATGATAAAAAGCCACCCCGTCCAGGGTGCCTGCCCACAGGTCATCGTTTTCGGCCATCAAGGTGTAAACGGTGCTGAGGTGGGCATCGTCCAGGTAACGCTCCAGCACGCCATTGCGGACCACGCTGATGCCATGGTTGCCGCCGGCGAGGATATGGCCGGCGGCGGTGCGCGTCGTGGTCCACACCAGTTTTGTTATGTCCTCACCCTGCAGCGGGTAATGGCGAGCTACGCCAGGCCACATCCGCATGACGCCGCTGTTGGCACTGGTCAGCCAGAGATTGCCGTCGCGGTCGCGCAGGGTGCGTGCGGCATGGACGAACTCTGGTGCAAGCAGGATTTCCTCGGCAATCCGCCCCTGCTGTAAACGCAGCAATCGTGATGATTCCAGCAGCCATTGACTGTTGTGTTCACCTTTGGCGAGTCGGCGATAGCGAGGCCCGCCCAGGCGGGGATCGCTCAGTGCTTGCCAGTGCGCGCCGTCGAAGCGGTATACACCTGCATCGCTGGAGGCCCAGAGCTGCTGGTCGACCACGTTGAGCGATATCAGGCGCTGCTCCGCCGCCGCAGGCAACGGATGCGAGGTCAGAGTGTCGCCGGACAGCTGGTACACCGAGCTCGCGGCCCCCGCCCAAAGTCCGGTCTCGGTTGCGGCAATCGCGGTCACCGGGCCAACCGCTGCCAGCAGGCGCAGCCCTTTGCCTTCTTCATGGCGGTAGAGGCCCTTTCGGCTGCCGACCAGCAAGCGACCATCAAGGTCCAGCGCCAGGTCCGTGACATCAGACAGGGCGGGCTGGCCGGCCTGCGCTTGGACGTCCTGGAAGCTGCCGTTCCTGTGGACGGCAAGGCCACGCGGTGTGCCGATCCACAAGCGCCCACGGCCATCCGCCAGCAATGCACTGATACGGGCGCTATGCAGGGCGGCGATATCGGCAGGATAGAAATTTTGGAAATGACTGCCGTCAAAACGGCCCAGTCCGCCCAGGGTTCCAAACCACAGGTAACCATCGCTGTCCTGGGCAATGGCATCGGCGCCGAGCTGCGGTAGTCCGTCGGCCACGGTCCAATGGTCGCGTGCGTACTGGGACAGGGGCTTGGCGCCCATCGCGCCGGACTGCGCCCACGCCGCCGCGCTCGAAGACAGCAGCAGGAACAGCAGCAGGAAATGCCGTATGCAGTGCACTGGATTCCGGGCCGACAAGCTATCTCCCCTAAAGCGCGCCGTGGTGAGCGGCAGTATTGCCGATGCGCGGCGAGGTGTCATTCGCCAGAAACGACTTGGGGATGGGCTTATCATGCCCCCTGTCATTCCACGCAGCGACGCCTGCGGCCGGTGCTTGTCCAACAGGTGGTTTGTGTCCAAGGGTGTTCTGGTTTCGTTGGTGGCCTCGCTGCTGTTTGGGCTCATGTACTACGCAAGCCCGCAGCTGGCGCCGTTGCAGGGGGCTGCCATCTTCGGTTGGCGGGTAGTGTTCGCCGTCCCATTGGTTGCGCTGATGCTGCATCTGGGGGGTGAGAAGACGCTGATCATCGACACCCTGCGGCGACTGCGTACGGAGCCGCGGCTGTGGTGGGCCTTGCCGTTGTGCGCCGGAATGGTAGGGGTGCAGTTGTGGTTGTTCCTGTGGGCGCCGTTGCATGGCCGGGCCCTGCAGGTATCGATGGGATATTTCCTGTTGCCCCTGATGATGGTGCTGCTGGGCAGGGTGGTCTACGGCGAACGCCTGTCGCGCTTGCAAACGTGGGCGGTGACCAGCGCTGCGATCGGTGTGGGCTGGGCCTTGCTGCACAGCAATGGCCTGTCCTGGGAAATGCTGCTGGTGGCGCTGGGCTACCCGGCCTACTTCCTGCTGCGCAGGCATCTGCGCATAGGCCACCTAGGCGGCTTCTGGATAGAGTTGCTGCTGTTGCTGCCGGTGGCGGTTTGGGCAGCGATAGGGGACGGCCAGCTGCTGGCGCAACAGGTGGCGCAGCGCCCCTTGCTGCTCCTGCTGATCCCGCTGTTGGGCGTCATCAGCGCGGCGGCGCTGATGTGTTACATGCAGGCATCGAAGATGCTTCCCTTCAGCCTGTTTGGCTTGCTGACCTATGTGGAACCCGTGCTGTTGATGTTGGCCGCACTGCTGCTGGGCGAAAGCGTGGGCCATGGGCAGTGGCCGACCTATCTGGCGATCTGGATCGCGGTGGCACTGTTGGCGCTGGAAGGGGCCCTGCGGCTTCGCGCACGGCCGCCCCTCTCTCCTTGAGGGAGGCGCCGGTGCGGGCCTGGGCTAGCGGGCTCTCAGTGCCAGGAACTGCTCCACGTCGGCCCGGCTCATGGCGGCGCCGCTGTGATCGACTGCACTGAAGTCGACACCGTTGGCCCAGAGCTGAGGGGCGGTGAGCAGTGCGATATTCTCCGATGCGGTGCCGGTCTGCAGATCGAGCAGACGCTGATTGAAGCCGGCGTCGCGCAACCATGCGCTGTAGCTGGAGTCATGCGCGGTGGCGAACTGGATCTGGTAACGGCACTCCTCGCGCTGCGGTGAGGGCATGGCCTCGCATTGCGCATTCCAGGCGTGTAGTCCTATCACCGCGTCCGGCTCCAGCTGCCGTTGTGCTGCCGCAGCCCAAAGCGCAACGCACATGCTGGCGCAGTGCGAGTGCACGCGGACGATGAGGTTGCGTCGGCGGATCATCCGCGCTGCCTCGAGGCCGGGGTTGGCATACCCACCACCGCTGGTGATGTCGATGCGCTGCAGCCCAGGATTTGCGTCGAGCTGGGCTTGAAGGTCGGTGGCGAAGCGAGCACCGACACCGCCTTCAATGCGCAGTGCGCGGCCCTGTTCGATGACCTGCATGCGGGCGTCATCCACTGTTGACAGGGTCGTGGACTTCTCGCCACGCAGGATGGTTGGGTCGGACTGCGCCTGCGGGGGCCGTGCTGGCGGGGACGCAGGGGTGCTGGCCTCGACCTCCGGTTCAGCGGGGGTGGACGTGCGTGAACGCTGCTTGCCGATGAAGTAGGCCAGTAACAGCAGGGCGATGGTGCCCATCACCAGCTTGCCCAGGGTAAGGCCGCCAGAGCGGGGCGCAGGCTTCGCCGTTATCCGTGGACGTGCCGGCTGGGTGCCGATGGGCGGCAATCGCGGCGGTGACTCGGGTCCTTGTCCTGCTTCCATTCCATTCCCCTGCTGCGAGATCGCAGGCGGGATTCTGGAGGGGCGCGGGTGGCCGTGCAACTGGCTGCAGGACGGAGGCCGGTGAAGTTGCCGCCGCTGGCCGGGGGATGTCAGGGCTCTGTCGGTACTACCGGCAGAGCCCTGTTGAAGGCGAGGGCGCTCAGCAGGCGTGCGAGCGCCTTTTTTTCGCAGGCATCAGCACTCGATGACGTTGACGGCAAGGCCGCCACGGCTGGTTTCCTTGTACTTGTCCTGCATGTCGCGGCCGGTATCGCGCATGGTCTTGATCACCTTGTCCAGCGAGACCTTGTGCTTGCCGTCGCCGCGCATGGCCATGCGGCTGGCATTGATCGCCTTCACCGCGCCCATCGCATTGCGTTCGATGCAGGGGATCTGCACCAGGCCACCGATCGGGTCACAGGTCAGGCCGAGGTTGTGCTCCATGCCGATTTCGGCGGCATTCTCGATCTGCCCCGGGTTGCCGCCCAATGCCGCCATCAAGCCGCCAGCCGCCATCGAACAGGCCACGCCCACTTCACCCTGGCAGCCCACTTCTGCGCCGCTGATCGAGGCGTTTTCCTTGTAGAGGATGCCGATGGCGGCCGCGGTCAGCAGGAAATTGAACACGCCCTGCTCGTTGCTGCCGGGGCAGAAGCGGTCGTAGTAATGCAGCACCGACGGAATGATGCCGGCGGCGCCATTGGTCGGTGCGGTGACCACGCGGCCGCCGGCGGCGTTTTCCTCGTTGACCGCCAACGCGTACAGGTTGACCCAGTCCAGCGTGGTCAACGGGTCACGCATGGCCGCTTCCGGACGCGAGGACAATTCGCGGTACAAGCTGGGCGCGCGGCGGCTGACATGCAGGCCACCGGGCAAGGTGCCTTCGGAACGGATGCCGCGGGTCACGCAGGACTGCATGGCATCCCAGATCTCGCGCAGGCCGGCACGGATTTCTTCTTCGCTGCGCCAGCACTTCTCGTTCTCGTACATCATCTGGGCGATGCTCAGGCCACTGCGGGCGGCCTGTGCCAGCAGTTCGTCGCCGCTCTTGAACGGGTAGGGGATCGGCGTCTGGTCGGGCACGATGCGGTCATCGGCCGCGTCGTCCTCGTTGACCACGAAGCCACCGCCCACCGAGTAGTAGTCGCGGGTGGCGATGATCTGGTCGTCAGCGTCGTAGGCGGTGAAGCGCATGCCATTGGTGTGGTACGGCAGCTTCTGGCGCTTGTTCATGGCCAGGTCGCGCTTTTCGTCGAAGGCGATCTCGCGCTGGCCCATCAGGTTGATGCGCTTGCTGCTACGGATGCGTTCCAGTGCTGCCGGAATGATGTCCGGGTCGATCTGGTTGGGGCGGTGGCCTTCCAGGCCGAGCAGCACGGCCTTGTCGGTGCCGTGGCCGCGCCCGGTCAGGGCCAGCGAGCCGAATACCTCGGCGCGGATGCGCACGGTGTTCTGTAGTTGGCCCGGGTCCAGCAGCCAGCGGTGGACGAAGCGCTCGGCGGCGCGCATCGGGCCCACGGTGTGTGAGGAGCTCGGGCCAATGCCGATCTTGAACAGGTCGAACGTGCTGACGGACATGCGGATTCTGCGTACTGCGATGAGATGGCCGCTATTCTACGGGTTCATTGCTGCAGGCCATGTCTGCAGCGCAGCATTCCCGGCACAGGTGATGAAATGGGATTGATCCTCTATCAGCGTGACGACTGCCATCTGTGTGACCTTGCGCTGGCGGTGCTGGCACAGGCGAGGGCGCCGGAATTTGACAGTGTGTTCATCGATGACGATGACGTGCTGGAAGAGAAGTACGGGCAGCGCGTGCCGGTGTTGCGTGACTCCGATGGCAGGGAGCTGCAATGGCCGTTCGATGCGGCCACCCTCCAGCAATGGCTGTGACAACGCGGTGGCTCAGAGCTTGAGGCCGGTGTTGCGGCCGTGGTCGGTATCGCGGTCGTAGGCAAGCTCACGCTGACGTTGTTCATCGATCAACGCGATACCCAGCTGGTTGGCTTGTGTCAACAGGTTTGGGCAGCCCACCTGCGCTGGCATGGCGATGAGTTGTTGGCGTATTGCAGCGGCCGCGTCCAGCGCGAACTGGTAGTGGCCTTGCTCATGTTCACGCAGCAGCGAGCTGTAGTGCTGCCAACGGTTCAGCAGGTCCTCGGTCGCCCCTTGTGTGTCCGTCCATTGCGGAAGGGTGATGGTGCCGGTGACCTGGGTATCGACGGACGTGATGCTGCAACGGTTGCCGCGCGAGGAGGTCTGGTATTTCCAGCTCACATGCCAGCGGGTATAGCCGTGGAAGCGTTGGCCGTCATCGCCCTCAGGTCCATGCTGTTGCATCGCTTCCAGCAACTGCTTCGAGGACTTTCCGCTGATCGGATAGTAGGTTATATCCAGCTGTTCGGACGCTGCCAACGGGAAGCTTGTGGTCAGCATCAAGCTGGCAAGAAGCAGGGCTCTGCGCACGGTATAAATCCGTTTGATATGTCAGACACCCAGCGTGGCGTGCTGCCGCGCTGGGTGTCAACCGCCGTGGCGAGCAGCCTGGATTACTTCGCGTTGAGCTTGACGATGGTGCTGATCGCGGTTTCGTCGGGGATGGTCTTGGTGTCGGCCCAATCGCCGCCGCCCACGCCGAAGTCCAGGCGCTTGACCGTGGCCTTGCCCTTGAGCACGGGCTGCGCACCGTCGGTCCAGGAGAAGGTCAACGTCACCGGCTTGCTGATGCCGCGCAGCTGCAGCGTGCCATCGGCAGCAAACTCGTTGTTGCCCAGTGCGCGGAAACCATTGGCGGTGTAGCGCGCTTGTGCGAACTGGGACACGTTGAAGAAGTCCGCACCCTGCAGGGTGGAGTCACGATCGGTGTTGCCGCTTTTGGCGCCAGCCAGCGGAATGGTCACGTCGAGCTTGCCGGCGGCCGGGTTGGCCGGATCAAAGCTGACCAGGGTCTGGAAGCCGGGGAAGTTGCCGGTGAACACCTCGCCATCGTACTTGGTGGCGAACACCAGGATCGAGCCTGCACCCGGTGCCTGCACATAATCGGCAGCCATTGCCGGTGCAGCAGCCAACATGCTGGCCAGTGCAGCGGCCACGGCGGCGGGGGAAGAAAGCTTGATGTTCATGCGGAATCCTTTTGGGGAACGTTGAGCCAACCTTGCGGCAGCATGCGTGCCAGCGTGGCATCGCGTTGATGAATGTGGTGATAGAGCGCCGCGCCGGCATGTGCCAGCACCAGCAGGATCAGGGCCCAGAACCCCCACTCGTGGATGCCGTGGGAAATCTGGCTGGCCTGCTCGCTGGGGGCAACCAGCTTGGGCATTTCAACCAGGCCGAACCACTTGAAAGGACGCAGGCCGCTGGCCGAGTCGTACAGCCAGCCGGACAGCGGGATGGCGAACATCAGCACGTACAGCAGCCAATGGGTGGCCGAGGCAATACGTTCCTGCCAGCTCGGTGTGCCGGGGACCGGCTCGGGGGCCCCTGCATACAGGCGCCATCCCAATCGCACCGCAACCAGCACCAGCACGGTGATGCCGATCGACTTGTGCATCGTGTACACCCAGAAATACTTGGGCGTCTTGGGCAGCTCGCCCATGGTCAGGCCGACGATGCCCAATGCCAGGATCAGCAGCGCAATCAACCAGTGCAGGGTCTTGCTCATGCTGCCCCAGCGCTGTGCGGAGTTCTTCAATGTCATGGATGTTGTTCCGTTTCCGTGGCGGATTTCAGGGCAGCGTCGGCGGCATCCTGAAGATCGGTGGCTGGGGTGGGCGGGATGGGTTGTGCAGCGGGTACTTCAGCGTTCTCATCGCGTACCGCCTCGGCTTCGATACGCAGCTCGACCTGGTCGCCAATCACGGATTTCCAGGCGTCGATGCCGAAATCAGCGCGGCTCAGCAAGGTGGTCGCGGAGAAACCGGCGGTGCGGCGGAACGGTGGCATCGGATGCCGCTTGAGTGCATTGAGGGTCACGTCAAGCACGACATCGCGGGTCACACCGCGCAGTGTCAGCTGGCCGTGTACGCGGGCATGCGTGGCGTCGATGGGCTCGACCGAGGTGGAGACAAACCGCGCCTGGGGATGGCGTTCGCCATCCAGCAGGTTGCGCGCCAGCGTTGCCTGGTTCCACTTGTCGTCGCCCAGGTCCAGCCGGTTGAGTGGTACCACCACGTCCAGGCGTGCGCTGCGCCAGTCGTCCGGGTCGAACGCCAACACGCCCTCGCTGCCGGACACCGCCCCCAGCGCCTTGGAAAAGCCCGCGTGCTCGATGGCAAACACCACGCGGGTGTGGACCGGGTCGAGCCGATAGCGGTCGGGCGCGGCCAGCGCGGTGAACGACAACAGGCAGCAGCTGAGCAGTAGCAACAGGCGCGGCAAGGTTTGGCTCCGGTGAGGAATGCGGGGATTCTAGGCGGATGGACCCATCCGTTTGTGCCCATATTGCGCAACGGTTTGTTACGGCACTGCCCACGTCATTGCAAGGCCGGGGTTTTGCCCGTGGCCCGGCACGGCGGTAAAGTCGCCGCCATCAGGGGATGCCAGCGCCGCCGTGGGGGTTGTGGGCAATGCCGACGGTAGCAGGGAGAGGCGGACGTTGATCAAGCGGTTGCTGCGATGTGCCTGGGTGGGCGCGATGCTGGTGTGGGTCGGCCTGCCGATGCTGGCCGCTGCCCAGGGCGTGGCCGAAACCCCGCGCCTGCGGCGCCTGGGAGTGGCCGAGGGATTGCCCTCACGCATGGTGCTGGCGCTGGCGCAGGACCGCCGCGGCTACATCTGGGCGGCGACCGATGACGGCCTGGCCCGTTACGACGGCCAGCAGATGCGGGTATGGCGCCAGGACCCCTCGCGGGCGGAGGGATTGCCGGGTAATGCGCTGGAAACCCTGCTTGTCGACTCCAGGGACAGGGTCTGGATTGGCATCAATGGCGCCGGGCTGGCGATGCTTGATCCAGGCCGCAAGCGCTTCACCCGGTTTGCCGCGCTGGAAAAGCAATGCGCCGAGCAGGTTTGGGCGCTGGCCGAACATGGCGGCCAGATGTGGGTCGGTACCAGCGGCTCGGGCATCTGCCTGCTGCACCAGGACGGCAGCGTGAGCCGTTACAGCCATCAGCCCGACGACCCGCGTAGCCTGCCCAATGACACCATCTATGCGTTGCTGGCCAGCGCGGATGGCAGTGTCTGGATCGGTACTGCGGATGGCCTGGTGCGCTGGACCGCCACCGGTGGATTCGTGCCCGTCAACTCCCCGCTGTTGCAGGGCAAGGTGGTCATCCGCCTGAGCCGGGATCGCGATGGCGGCGTTTGGGCAGGCACCGGCAATGGGCTGCTGCGGGTGTTGGCTGACGGTACGGTGCAGGCCGCGCCGTGGCCAGGCGCGGAGCAGATGCGGGCGGCGGTGGTGCTGCATGACCGCAACGGCGGCTACTGGGTGGGCGCTTCCAACGGTCTGTATCGCAGCCACGGAAGCCAGCTGCAGTTGCTGGAGGGCGATCGGGGCAGCGGCTTCCTGACTGGCAGCAGCGGCGTGCTGGATCTGTTGCAGGATCACGAAGGCGGGGTGTGGACCGCGCTGCTGACCCAGGGCGTCGGCTACCTGAGGCCGGACTGGTCCCGCTTTGCGAGCTTCGACCAACTGGATGGCCAGGCGCTGGAAAGCCAGTACCTGCTCAACACGGCCGCAGACGGCGATGGTTATCTGGTCGTGGGTGGGCATGGTCTCTACCGCGTGGATGCAGCCGGCACGCTGCAGCACCTGGCCGACACCGCGCGGCTGGGCAGCGGCAGCATCTGGTCGGTGCTGCGCGGTCGCGACGGCGTAATCTGGATGGGGCGGGCCGGCAGCGTGCTGCTGTACGGGCCGGGACGCGATCAGCTACGCCGGATTGATCTGGGCGTGGGGGATGATCCACAACTGCGCGCCGATCTGATGCAGCGTGCCGCCGATGGCAGCGTCTGGCTGTCCATCATCAATCATGGCCTGCAACACCGCGCCGCCGATGGCAGCCTGCTTGCGGATTACCCGATGGGTACCACCCCGGGGCTGCCCGACAAACTGGTCGAACAGCTGCTGTTGGCCAAGGACGGCACCTTGTGGCTGGCCGGCGGGTTCGGCGTGCTGCGGTTTGATCCTGCACGGCAGCATTTTGTCCCGGTCCCGGGCATTTCCAACGACATGGCCTATGGGCTGGCGTTGGCCGACGACGGCGGCATCTGGGTAGCTCGGCAGGGCGCACTGGAGCATTTCCAACCCACTGCGACGGGTTTCACCCGCGACAGGCAGTTGGGGACGGCCGAAGGCGTGCCGATGACGGCGATGGGTGGCCTGGTACTGGGCTGCAGTGGGCAGTTGTGGGCGACCACGCCACGTGGACTGTTGTGGTGGCGCCCTGGTGATGCACGGGTGCGGGTGTTGGGCAGTGCCGACGGCGTACCCGACGCGGAGTTCACGTCGCGGCCACCGGCGCACGCCGGCTGCGGCCAGGCCTTGGCGGTGTCGGCGACCGGCCTGCTCGGTTTCGACCCGGATGCGGTGGCGCCCGCGCCGATTGCTTCGCAGATGGTGATCGACGCCATCGGTGTACGTCGCAACGATGGCCAACACGAACAGTTGTTGGGCAGCCGTGCGGTGCGGCTGGCAGCCAATGATCGCGATCTGCGGGTAAGGGCGCGCCTGCTGGCGTTCGCCGATCCATCGCAGCACCGCTTCCGCATGCGCGTGCAGGGCTATGACCAGAACTGGGTGATGCTGGGCAGCGATGGCGAACGTGTTCTGTCGCGCCTGCCGGCCGGCAGCTACACCCTGCAGGTGCAGGGCGCGGTGGGTGAGGGGCCATGGCTGCCGGCGCAGCAGCTGGGCATCGAAGTTACGCCGCCTTGGTGGCGCAGCACGGGCGCCATTGCTGTCTATCTGCTGCTGGCGCTGACGGCGGCCGCCATGGCGATGCTAGGCTACCGGCGGCGGCTGCGTCGACGCAGTGAATGGCAATTGACGGTGCACAAGAAAGAACTGGCCGAACAGGCGTCGCAGGCCAAGACCCGTTTCCTGGCCACACTTGGCCACGAAGTGCGCACGCCGATGACCGGCGTGCTGGGCATGAGCGAGTTGCTGCTTGATACCGATCTGGACCCGCGCCAACGGCGTTATGCCGGCGCCATCCAGCAGGCGGGCTCGCACCTGCTGCGGCTGGTCAACGACGCGCTGGATCTTGCACGTATCGAATCGGGAAAGCTGGAGCTGGATGTCCAGTCTTTCGACCTCGGCGTGCTGTTGCAGGAGGTGATCGGCCTGATGGCGCCAATGGCCGAGCGCCGTGGGCTGCAGTTCGAAGGGGACGGCCAGGAGTTTGTCGGCGTGCAGGTGCTCGGTGATCCGATGCGCCTGCGCCAGATACTGATGAACCTGCTCGGCAATGCGATCAAGTTCACCGAGCAGGGGACGGTTGGCGTAAGCGCAACCCTGCTACCCGGCAGTGTGTGCTTCTGCATCCATGACACCGGGCCGGGCATCAGCACCGAGCAGCAGGGGCGCTTGTTCCAGCGTTTTGAACAGGCCGAGGGGCCGCGGACAGCCTCACGTTACGGCGGCAGCGGCCTGGGCCTGGCGATCTGCAACGAGTTGGCGGTGGCGATGGGCGGCGGCATCCAGGTGGACAGCCGGCTGGGCGAGGGCGCACGCATCACCGTCGAACTGCCGTTGGCATGGGAACGCCTTTCCGTTGCCGAGGCCGAAGCTGCACTGCAAGTGCAACCGTCGTTGCCACCGTTGAAAGTGCTGCTGGTGGAAGATGACGCCACCGTGGCGCAGGTCATCAGCGGGCTGCTGGCTGCGCGAGGGCACCAGGTGATACACGCGGCGCACGGGCTGGCGGCATTGTCGGAGGTAAGCCTGCACGCGTTCGATATCGGGCTGCTCGACCTGGACCTGCCGGCCCTGGATGGCATCGCCTTGGCGCGCCAATTGCGCGACATGGGCAACCGGTTCCCGTTGGTGGCGGTCACCGCCCGCTCGGATGCTGCTGCCGAACACGCTGCGCTGGCGGTGGGCATGGAAGGCTTCCTGCGCAAGCCGGTTACCGGGCCGCTGCTGCATGAGGCCATGCTCAAGGCCCTGCGCAGTGCCCAGCAGCACCGTGGCGATGTGGAGTTGTCCGTATGAGGTGGTGGCTGCGTTGCATGCTGGCCTGTGCCTGGATCCTGCTGCCCCTGTTGGCGCTGGCTGAAGTGCCGGCCACACCGCAGCCGCGGCAGCTGACCGTGGCCGATGGCTTGCCGTCCAGCAACATCAATGCCTTTGCCGAGGACAAGATGGGCTATCTGTGGCTGGCCAGCCGCGATGGCCTGGCCCGCTACGACGGGCGCAATTACCGCATCTGGCGCGCCGAGGATGGGTTGCGCGACAACCTGATCTGGAGCCTGCATGTGGATGCGCGCAACCAGCTCTGGATTGGCACCCAGAACATGGGGTTGGCGATGCTGTCGGCCGACAGGCGCAGTTTTCGCTTCTTCAATCGCCAGACCCACCCGGAGATCGGCAGCAACACGATATGGTCGGTCACCTCCACGCCCGACGGCAGCGTCTGGTTTGGTACCGCGACGGGCGGGCTGCACCGGCTCAGCCCGGAGGGACGGATCACACGATTCATGCCGAAGGCGGGTGATCCCAACAGCCTGCCTGCGGCGGCGGTGGGCTATCTGGCGGTGACGCTGGATGGAAACCTGTGGGTAGGCACCAAGGGCGGGCTCGCGCGCTGGAGTGGTGAAGGTTTTGAGCCAGTGGACACGCGCCTGTTGCCCTCCACCCGCATCAACGGCCTGGAAGTCGACCGCGAAGGGCGCATGTGGGTGGCCACCAACGGTGGCGTCGTGGTCCGCAGTGCCGACGGCCATTTCGCCCCGGCGCACTGGCCCGGTGCTCCAGCGGGCGAGGTGCTCAATGTGTTGCAGTACTCCAGCGACGGCAATTACTGGTTGGATACCCGCACCGGCCTGGGACGCTTCCGCAACTCGGTCGTGCACAACGTGCCGCTCTTCAGCGCACAGGAACGTGGCCTGGTGCGGCCCAACTGGTCCAGTGCCTTCGAGGATCGCGAAGGCGGCCTGTGGTTTGCCAGCACCAACGCCGGCCTGTGGCACCTGCCGCCGAGTTGGCGGCAGTTCTCGGTGCTGTCGCGCTTGGTCGATGAGCCGGGTTCGCTGCGTAACCCGTATGCCCTGGCGCTGGCGCCCTCAGTGTCCGGTGGCGTGTGGGTAGCGGGTACACGCGGTGCCCTGGATCGGTTTGATCCCGGCACGGGCGCGGTGGAACACCACCTGACGGTGATCGATGACACCAACTGGCCCCAATCCTTGGCCGAAGATCCGCAGGGGCGGGTATGGATCGGCAGCCTGGACAGCCTGGTGCGCTACGACCCAAGCGATCAAGGGGTGCGCCGTTGGCACCACGATGCCAAGCAGGATGCCGCAATGTCGGGTGACGCCGATATCCTGCGCATCTGCGATGGCGGGCGCATCTGGGTGTACTCCGAAATCGGCGGATTGCAACTGCGCGATGGCGAGGGGCGGGTAAAGTTGCAGCTTGGCATCGGCCAGGCCGGCGTGCCGGCAGCCACCGTCGAGGACATGCAATGTGGTCCGGCCGACCATCTGTGGTTGGCGGCCGGCAATGGCTTGCTGATGTGGCAGCCGCAGGATCAGCGTTTCATTCCGGTTCCTGGCGCACCGACCAGCCGGATATCCACTTTCGCCATTTCTGACAGCGCGGTGGCCTGGGTCGCCGGCCAGGGGCGGATAGATCGCCTATTGTGGAACGGGCACAGCCTGTCGCCGCTGGACAGTCTCAGCGGTCGCGACTTCCCGATGCTGGCGCCCAATGGCCTGGTGGTCGATGCCGACGGTGTGGCCTGGGCAAGCAGTGCGCGTGGATTGATCCGGATCGATCCGGGCAGTCGTTCGGTGCGCCTGTATGGCGTGCACGACGGCCTGCCAGGGCAGGAGTTCCGTCGTCGCAGCCTGGTGCAGGCACGCAGCGGGCAGATCGCCGGTGGTACGCCGGAGGGCGTGGTGCTGTTCGACCCGACCCAGGTCAAACCCTCCAACCGGCAACCGCCATTGGTGATCGAACGGGTGAGCGTGCGCCGTGGCGACCAGGAGCAGGAACTCACCAATCAGACGCCGTTGTTGATCCTGGAAGGCGACCGCGACCTGCGCATCGTCGCCCGCCTGCTGTCGTTTGCCGACTCGGCGACCAACACCTATCGGTTCCGTCTGGGCGGTTATGACCCGGATTGGGTAGAGGCCGGCGCCAACGGCGAGCGCGTGTTCTCACGCTTGCCGCCCGGCAGTTACCAGTTGGAAATACAGGCGGCCACCTCGGACAACGTGTGGTCGCCAGTGCGCACCCTGGCCTTCCAGGTGCAGCCGCCCTGGTGGCGCAGCGCACCGGGGCTGATGTCGATGATACTGCTGGGTGTCGCGCTGTTGCTGGGTGGTGCCTGGCTGTACCGGCGCCGGTTGCGGCGGCGCAGCGAGTGGCAGCTGGCGCTGCACAAACAGGAACTGGCGGAGCAGGCCTCATTGGCCAAGACCCGCTTCCTGGCCACGCTCGGCCACGAGGTGCGCACGCCCATGACCGGTGTGTTGGGCATGAGTGAGCTGCTGGCTGCAACGGACCTGGACGACCGCCAGCGCAGCTATGCGCAATCGATCCGTCGCGCGGGCGAGCACCTGCTGCGGCTGGTCAACGATGCCTTGGACCTGGCCCGCATCGAGGCGGGGAAGCTGGAGCTGCAATCGCAACCGCTGGAGCTACAACAGCTGCTGGATGATGTGCGTGGTTTGATGGAGCCGTTGGCACAACGGCGGGGGCTGGATTTCCAGCTGGAAAGCAACGCACCACCACGCACCCGCGTGGTGGGTGATGCGATGCGCCTGCGGCAGATCCTGCTCAACCTGCTGGGCAATGCGATCAAGTTCACCAGCCAGGGCCATGTCCGTCTGCGCGTTGGCCTGGAACCTGATGGCAAGGGGCTGTGGCTGGAAGTGGCCGACACCGGCCCGGGGATCAGCCCGGAGCAACGCAAGCGGCTGTTCCGGCGCTTCGAACAGGCTGATGGTGCACGTACCACGGCACGCTACGGTGGTAGCGGCCTGGGCCTGGCGATCTGTCATGAGCTGGCGATGGCGATGGGCGGTTCCATCGACGTGGACAGCGTGCTGGGCGAGGGGACGGCCTTCACGGTACGGCTGCCGCTGGCCTGGGAGGCCGGAGCCCGCAGTGCGCAGGAAGAGGCGGCCGCTGCATGGGCGACCTTGCCCCCGCAACGGGTGCTGCTGGTTGAAGATGATCCCACCATCGCTGCGGTCATTCGTGGCCTGCTGGAAGTGCACGGCCACCAGGTTGCGCATGCTGCGCATGGTTTGGCGGCGCTGGCGGAGGTGTCGTCCAACGAGTTCGATGTGGCGCTGCTGGATCTGGACTTGCCCGGCCTGGATGGCATCGCCTTGGCGCGACAACTACAGACGATGGGCTACACGATGCCGTTGGTGGCAGTTACCGCGCGCTCCGATGCCGAGGCCGAGCCGACCGCACGTAGTGCCGGCTTTGCCGACTTCCTGCGCAAGCCGGTGACCGCACAGATGTTGCTCGAATCCATTGCCGGGGTACTGGCTGAGCAGCGCCGTCGCAACCACGGCCTGGGCTGATCATTCGGCCACTTCCTCGACCGCGCGTGGATGCGGTCGGTTGTCCGGCAACTGCCAGAAGACAAGTGTCGAGCTCAGTGTGATGGCGCCCACGCACAGGAACGTGGCATGCAGGGCGGCGGTGGCGCCATGGCTGCTCAGGTGGGTGCCGAAGGTGGACAACAGGCTGCCAGCGGTGGCGGCACCAAAGCCGGTAGCCAGCATCATCACCATCGACAGCAGGCTGTTGCCGCTGCTGGCCTGGGGCGTATCCAGGTCGCGCAGGGTGACGGTGTTCATCACCGTGAACTGCATGGAGTTCACGCCGCCGAAGATGGCCAGCTGGAGCAAGCGCAGCCAGAGCGGCTGGCCGGGGTTGATCAGCGCGAAACTGGCCATTGCCAGCCCCACGCAGACCGTGTTGATCATCAGGATGCGGCGGTAACCAAAGCGCTCGACCAGGCGTACGGCGGCTTTTTTCGCGGCCATGCCGGACAGCGCCACCGGGATCATCATCATCCCTGCGGTCATCGGGCTGTAGCCCATGCCGACCTGCAGAAGCAGCGGGATCAGCAATGGCATCGCGCCGCTGCCGATACGCGAGAACAGGTTGCCAAGGATGCCGATGCGGAAGCTGATCACCTTGAACAGGCTCAACGGGAACAGGGCATTGCGCGTATTGGCCGCATGCAGCCAATACCCGGCCAGCGCGGCGATGCCAATCACGGCCAACACATGCGACGAGCCGATCGCGGAGAAACCATCCAGCGCCAGCGACAAGGCGATCATCCCCAATGCCAGCATCAGGTAGCCGGCCAGATCAAAGCGATGCTGCTGCTGGCCGTAGTGGTCGGGCATGATGCGCAGCGCGGCGATGATGCCGATCACGCCGATGGGCAGGTTGATCAGGAAGATCCAATGCCAGGAGGACACCTCTACCAGCCAGCCGCCCAAGGTCGGGCCGAGCAGGGGGCCGATCAATGCTGGAATGGCGATGAAGCTCATCGCCGACAGGAACTGATCGCGCGGCACGCTGCGCATCACCGCCAGCCGCCCCACCGGCAACAACATCGCCCCGCCGATGCCCTGCAGTACCCGCGAGGCCACCAGCCATTGCAGGGTGGGTGACAGCGCACAGGCCAGCGAGCCCATGGTGAACAACACGATGGCGGCCAGGAAGGTGCGGCGCGTGCCGAAGCGGTCGGCAATCCAGCCAGATGCGGGAATGAAACTGGCCACCGCCAGCGCATAGCTGAACACCACCGACTGCATCTGCAACGGGCTTTCGCCCAGGCTGCGCGCCATCGCCGGCAGTGCCGTGTTGACGATGGTCGAGTCCAGCATCTGCATGAAGATCGCCAGCGACACCAGCCACAGCAGTGGCTTTTGCGCGGACGCGGCGGGCAGGGTGCTGGGCGGTGGTGCTGGCATCGGCTCGACTCAGGCGGGGCAGGTGCCCATTGTCCTCCGATGCGTGTGCAGATGCTGCGTGGGTCAGCGGCCGCCGCTGCTGCTGAGCACGTACTGTGAACGCGACGGGTCGTCGGCTGCGGGCTTCAGCATGATCATGCGGTTCACACCGCCCATCAGCAGCAACCAGGAATCACCTTCCTGTTGCAGGGTACAGGTGGGTACTGCGTCGGGGTTGCGCTGGTGCAGCGGCAGGCACTCCCGCTCGATCACCGGGCCAAGCGCACTGCGCAATGCCGGTAGCGGCGCGTCGACGGTGTAGCTGTGTGCGTGGTGCATGGCACCGCCGCTTTCGCTGTAGCCCAGCACCGGCAGGCCCTGTAACTGCACCGTACCGGGCTTGAAACTGGCGTTGACGGTGTAGGAAAGGTAGCTGGCGCTGATCACCGGCATCCCCATCTCGCAGGACGCCAGTGTGAGCTGCTCCACGGCCGGTTGCCAGCGCGATGACAGTTCGTCCAGCCGCGCCACGCGCAGTTGCGAACAGTTGCCGGGAAAACCCTTCATCCCGGCAGAGAACACCACGAGGCGGGAGCCATCAGCGCTCCGCGCAAGGCTGGGAAACTCATCCAGGGCGACCTGCAGCGGCTTGCCGGACTGTGCTGCCGCCGGCCAGGCGATGGCCAGCAGCAACAGCGGCAACGACAGTTTGAACGGGCGCGCAGACAGCATGGCTTTTCCAGCGGATTTGACTGCAGCCGATGGTGCCACGCCCGTGTCGTCGTGCGTGTGAATCAGCGGCGGCTGAGGCGATGTACTGCGTCCACCAGCACACCGACGTGCTCGGGGTTCATGTCCGGTGACATGCCGTGGCCGAGGTTGAACACGTGGCCTTCGCGCGAGCCGCCATTGCCGGCGGCATAGCTGTCCAGCACCTTGCCGACTTCACGGGTGATCGCGTCGGGCGAGCCATACAGCGTGGTCGGGTCCAGGTTGCCCTGCAGCGCAACCTTGCCGGCGGCCGCACGCGCGGCGTCTTCCAGGGTGATGGTCCAGTCCACGCCGACGCCTTCGGCACCGCTGCTGGCCAGTTCGGCCACGTACTGGCCAGTGCCCTTGCCGAACAGGATCAACGGCATACGCTCGGCGCCTTCGCCACGCTTGAGTTCACTGGCGATGCGATTGAGGTAACGCAGCGAGAACTCGCGGTACATCGCCGGACCCAGCACGCCGCCCCAGGTATCGAACACCTGCAGCGCCTGCGCGCCGGCCGCGCGCTGTGCCGACAGGTAGGCGATGACCGCATCGGTCACCACCTCCAGCAGTTGGTGCAGGGCCTTGGGGTCGTTCAGCGCCATCGCCTTGATGCGCGCGTAATCCTTGCTGCCGCCGCCTTCGATCATGTAGCAGGCCAGCGTCCACGGGCTGCCGGAGAAGCCGATCAACGGCACCTTGCCGTCCAGCTCGCGGCGGATCAGGCGCACCGCGTCCATCACGTAGCCCAGCTCGGTTTCCATGTCCGGCACCGCCAGCTTGGCGATGGCGGCGGCGTCACGCACCGGGTGCTTGAACTTGGGGCCTTCACCTTCGGCGAAGTACAGGCCAAGGCCCATTGCATCGGGCACGGTGAGGATGTCCGAGAACAGGATGGCGGCGTCCAGATCAAAGCGCTGCAGCGGCTGCAGGGTCACTTCGCAGGCGATTTCCGGATTCTTGGCCATGCCCAGGAAGCTGCCGGCGCGGGCGCGGGTAGCGCGGTATTCCGGCAGGTAACGGCCGGCCTGGCGCATCAGCCAGACGGGGGTGTAGTCCACGGGTTCGCGGCGCAGGGCGCGCAGGAAGCGGTCGTTGCGAAGTGGGCTGGTCACATGGAACTCCTGGGGGTTGGAACCGCGGGCGCAGCGTGGCGCGCCCGTTTGGAATACGGGATTCAGGGCGCTGCCTGGCCGGCGGTGAACATCACCTGGAAGCCTTTCCTGATCTGCCCATCGCGGGCCTTTTCGAAGGCGTGGATGGCGTCGTCGTGCTGCAGGAACAGTTCACGGCGCAGCTGGATGCGGCCACCGGTCTGGCCGCTTTCGCGCAGCAGTTCCCAACCGCCGAGCAGATCCGGCACCAGGGAAAGCTGGACATAGCGGGGGGCTTCGTTGCCGCTGGGCGGCTGTTGCAGTAGGACGCGCATGGTGGCGATTGTAGCCGGTGTGCGGGTTTTGAGCTGGTTTGGGGGAACCGCGAGGTCCTTCTCCCGACGGGAGAAGGTGCCCGAAGAGCCTGCCCCCGCGAAGGCGGGGGGCGGATGAGGGTGCGGGCGAAGCCCCATGCTCTTTTGACGCCATCAGGCTTCGCCCGGGCCCTCACCCCAACCCCTCTCCCGCCGGGAGAGGGGCTTCAGGCACTGCCGCTCAGCCTTCCCGCAACACGGCCAGCACCGCGGCTTCATCCACATCCGGCACCACCTCGGCCTTGCCGATGCCGCGCCACAACACCAGGCGCAGGCGGCCGGCGATGTTTTTCTTGTCCAGGCGCATGTGCGCCAGCAGGGTTTCGGCATCCAGCCCGGCCGGAATATTCGTTGGCAGGCCATAGGCCTGCAGCAGCTCGCGCAAGACCTCGGTGTCGGCCGCATCGGCCATGCCCAAGGCGGCGGACAGTTTGGCCGCCAGCACCATGCCCACGGCCACCGCTTCGCCGTGGTTGAGATTGTCGTTGCCCGGCGCACCGTAACCCTGCGCCGTTTCAATCGCGTGACCAAAGGTGTGGCCCAGGTTGAGCAGGGCACGTTCGCCTTTTTCCAGCGGGTCACGGGCGACGATTTCGGCCTTGTGCTCGCAGCTGCGAGCAATGGCCTGGGCCAGGGCGGCGTCATCGCCGGCCAGCAGCGCTTGTCGCTCGGCTTGCAGCCATTGGAAGAACAGCGGATCACGGATGGCGCCGTACTTGATCACTTCGGCCAGGCCGGCGCGCAGCTCGCGCAGCGGCAGGCTGCGCAGGACGGCGGTGTCGGCGATCACCGCGCGCGGCGGATGGAAGGCGCCCACCAGGTTCTTGCCCTGCGGGATGTCAACGGCGGTCTTGCCGCCCACCGAGGAGTCGACCATGGCCAGCAGGGTGGTAGGCAGCTGTACGCAGTCCACGCCGCGCATCCAGCAGGCGGCGGCGAAGCCGGCCAGATCGCCTACCACCCCACCGCCCAATGCCAGCACGCAGGCATCGCGGGTGGCGCCCAGGCTGGCCAGCGCAGTGATCGCTCCGGCGAAGTTGTCCAGGGTCTTGGAAGCTTCGCCCGCCGGCAGGATGTGCTCTGCCAGTTTCAGGTCCGGGCGCATGGCCAGCAGGGTCGCTCGCACGCGTTCCAGGTAGAGCGGGGCGACATTGTCATCGCTGAGCAGCAATACATGGCGGCCGCGGATGGGGGCGGCCAGCAGTTCGCCATTGCTCAGCAGGCCGGGGGCGATGTGGATCTGATACGGGCGATCGCCACTGACGGCGACGCTGCGGGGGAAGGTGGTCATGCGGTTGGGTTCCAGGATCTGCCATTGCGCGGCAAGCTTGACCACGGCGTGTGCGGTGGCATCGGCGGGGGAATAAAGGTCGGTGTCGATGATCAGATCGGCGACTTCGCGGTACAGCGGGTCGCGGATGACGGCCATGTCCTGCAGCACCTGTTCGCGGTCGGGGCGTTGCAGCAGTGGCCGGGTCTTGTCGCGTTGCAAGCGCGACAACTGCGAGGCCACGCTGACCCGCAGGTAGACCACGAAACCGTGCTTGCGCAGGTGTCGGCGGTTGTCCGCATCCAGTACGCAGCCACCGCCGGTGGAGATCAGTTGGCCATTGCCAGCCAGCAGCTGTGCCAGCACCCGCTTTTCATGGGCACGGAAGCCGGCTTCGCCAGCATGCTCGAAGATGGCCGGGATGCTGGAGCCGACGTCGTCCACGATGGCCTGGTCGGCATCAACGAACGCCAGGCCAAAGCGCTCGGCCAGGCGGCGGCCGATGCTTGTTTTGCCGGCGCCCATGGGGCCGACCAGAATGAGATTGGGGGCGGGATTCATTACTGAACGATGCTAGCACCTCATGTCGGCGCCTTAACAAGGTAGCAGCCAAGCTGGGCGACTCCACGAATGGTTCGTGGTGCAACCAAGGAGTCGTACATGTCAGTGGCGAAAATCATTGAAGTCAGCGCGTCCTCCAAGACCAGCGTCGAAGACGCGGTGCGTAGCGGCCTGAAGAAGGTGGCCGAGACGGTCAAGGGCATCCAGGGCGCGTGGGTCAGCGAAACCAAGGCTGTCACCGATGAGCAGGGCAATGTCACCGAGTGGCGGGTCAATCTGCGTATCACCTTCCTGGTGCAGTAAGCCGTTGCGCGGCACCCTGCAGCGGTAGCGCAGGGGGCCATGGCGCGGCGAAGTGCCCGGGGTGGCATCCCGCCCCGGGGCACTTTCATGACGACGAGGGAAACGTCACCGGCTGCCGTTGGGCATCCAGGGCAATGACCCGGTCGGCAATGGCCGGCAGTGTGCGCAGGGCCTGCCGGCTGACGCGCTCATAGAACTGCACGAAACGCTCCAGCTGCGGCCGGCTCATGCTGCTGCGCCCAGGTGAGGCTTGCTGCAGCGCCTGCTCCTGCTGCCAGCGCCAGTGTGGCACCACCGCGAAGCTGGGCGGTTGCAACATCCACAGGCGGTCGAAGCGCTGCCACAAAGCCGGGTAGTGCTCGGCCAAAGCCTGGTTGCACCAGTGTCGCCAGGTGCCTTCGGCGTCGGCATCGCGTTCCAGAGCGTTCAATGGCATCCGTAGCGCCTCATCGGCTTCGGCCGGGGTGCCCAGGAACCAGCCTTCGAACACCAGCAGGTCCAATGGCTGCTCGATCTGCTTCCATTGCGCCTCGGGGACGCGTTCGTCTGCAAGTTTGTCGAAGCGTGGCAGCGCAAATGCCTGCCCTGCCTTGGCTGCATCCAGGGTTGCCAGCGCCAGGGCGAGATCATGCGTGCCGGGCGGCCCACGCGTGGCCAGCAAGGGATGGATGCGATCGGCCAATCGCTGGCGCTGCGCACGGGTAAGGTAGGTGTCGTCGATGGAAAATGCCGCCGCATGCAGGCCGCGGCTGCGTGCCAGCTCGACGATCTGCGCCGCGAGGGTCGATTTGCCGCTGCTCTGCACACCGCTGATCGCCAGGATGGGCGTGCTAGTGGCACTGACCAGCGCCTCGTCCAATGCCTGCGCCACCAGCTCGGGCGCATAGCGACGCGGGGGAAAACTGTGCGTTACGGGGGACATGGCGCCACAATAGCCCAAACACGAGCCCTACGAAGCACGACCATGACCAATCTTTATGCAGAAGCGTTATCGACTTTCGCCGCATTGTTTGAAGAGGCCAAGGCTGGCAAGGAAATCGATGCAACCGCGATGACGGTAGCGACCGCTGACATCGACGGCCGGCCCTCGGCGCGCACCGTGCTGCTCAAGGCCTTCGACGAGCGTGGCTTCGTTTTCTACACCCATCTGGACAGCCGCAAGGGCCGTGAGCTGCATGACAACCGCGCAGCCGCCTTGTTGTTCCTGTGGCGCAGCCTGCGTGAGGCGGGCATCCAGGTGCGCATCGAGGGTGACGCGCAACTGGTGTCGGCTGCTGAGTCCGATGCCTATTTCGCCAGCCGCCCGCGCATGAGCCAGATCGGCGCCTGGGCCTCGGTGCAGTCGCAGCCGCTGGCCTCGCGCGAGGAGTTTGAACAGCGCCTGGCCAATTTCGAGGCGCGCTTCGAAGGCCGCGATGTGCCGCGTCCGGACGGTTGGGGCGGCGTGCGTATCGTGCCGCGCCGGATCGAGTTCTGGTACGGCGCCGATTTCCGCCTGCACGAGCGTTGGTGCTACGAGGCCGATGCGGCGGGGGAGTGGAGCAAACGGCTGCTGTTCCCGTGAAACAGATCGACGTCGACATCCGCCGCGCGCTGGCCAGTGACTGGCCGGCGTGGGCGCAGTTGCGTCGGGCCTTGTGGGCTGATTGCGATACGGATCTTGCCGAACTGCAGCAATTGCTGGAAGGAGACGGCGGCACCGTGTTGCTGGCATTCGCGCAGGGGCAGCCGGTGGGCCTGGCCGAAGCCAGCCTGCGCCATGACTGCGTCAATGGCACCTCGGGTTCGCCGGTGGGCTTCCTCGAGGGCTGGTATGTGATTGAAAGCCTGCGCGGCAAGGGCATAGGCCGCGCGCTGGTGGCCGAGGTTGCGCGCTGTGTACGCGCGCAGGGCTGCAGCGAGCTGGCCTCCGATACGGCGCTGGACAATGCGCAGGCCCAGGCCGCGCACAAGGCCAGCGGCTTTGTCGAAACCGAACGCGTGGTCTATTACCGCATGGACCTGGACGCGCCGGCGGCATGAAACTGCTTCCGCTCTACCGCATCACCGTGTTCGTACCGCCGGCCGACTTGGCACGGCTGAAGCAGGGCATCCTGGCGGTCGATGACCTGGCCGCCGGTGGTTATGCCGATGGCATGTGGGAATCGGATGCACGCGAGCAGTTCCGGGTGCTGGAAGGTACCCATAGCGTGCAGGGGCAGGGCGGTGAGCGCGTATATCAGCCCTCGGTGCGGCTGGAGTTCTGCATCCCGCGTGATGTGCAGCGCCTGCAGGACCTGCTGGCGGCCATCGCCGCGCACCATCCCTGGAATACCCCGGCGATTTTCGTCGATACAACGGAGTTCGCCATCGCATGATCGGCCCGCGTCGCATTGTCTGTCTTACCGAAGAACCCACCGAGACCCTGTACGCACTGGGCGAGCAGGATCGCATCGTCGGTATCAGCGGCTTTACCGTGCGACCGCCCGAGGCGCGCCGCGACAAGCCCAAGGTCAGTGCCTTCACCAGCGCCAAGGTGGGGGAGATCCTCAAGCTCAAGCCGGATCTGGCGATTGGTTTTTCCGACATCCAGGCCGATATCGCCGCCGAGTTGATACGCAACGGTGTGGAAGTATGGATTGCCAACCATCGCAGCGTGGCCGGCATCCTCGATTACATCCGCCGCCTCGGCGGCCTGGTCGGCGTGGCCGAGCGTGCCACCGCCTATGCTGATGAGCTGCAGCGCGGGTTGGATGCGATCGCCGCACAAGCGGCAAGGCTGCCGCAGCGTCCGCGCGTCTATGTCGAGGAATGGGACGAGCCCATCATCACCGGTATCCAATGGGGCGCCGAGTTGGTCGAGATCGCCGGCGGTATCGATGTGTTTCCGGAGTTGTCGCGCGAACCCTTGGCCAAGGCTCGCATTCTTGCCGATGGCGAGCCGGTGATCGCACGCAACCCGGACATCATCATCGGCTCGTGGTGCGGCAAGAAATTCCGTCCCGAGCGGGTCGCGGCGCGACCTGGCTGGGAGGCGATCAACGCCGTGCGTGATGGTGAGCTGCACGAGATCAAGTCGCCGCTGATCCTGCAGCCGGGCCCGGCTGCGCTGACTGATGGTGTGCAGGCGATCGCGCAGATCATCAACCAATGGTCCAGGCGTGTTGCAGGAACGGCATAAGCCGCGAAGCTGGAAATGTGAGAAGGCCCCAAAAGCTCGCCCATCCCCAACCCGCCCCTTTGCTGCGCAAAAAGGAGGGGCAATGGCGCGTCACCCTCTCGGCGCCAACCCGGTATAGCGCGCACGCGGCCGTATCAAGGTTCCCAGTGCCTGCTGCTCCAGCGCATGCGCCAGCCAGCCGGTAAGGCGTGCGGTGGCGAACATCACCAGCGCATGCGCACCCGGTAGCTCGTACACGTAGCAGATGGCACCGAGCATGCCGTCGATGTTCGGATGTTGGCCGCTGACTTCTTCGGTAGCCGCCAGCACCGCGTCCACCAGACGCATGCGTGGCGAGTCGCCGCAGGAGGCACGGAGCTGGCGCAGCACTTCAGCACCGCGCGGGTCGCCATCCGGGTAGAGCAGGTGATGGAAGCCCGGCAGCTCGTCGCCGCGTCGCCAACGTTCGGCAATGAAGGCGGCAGGTGCGCCACTGGCCTCGGCATCCAGCAACAAGGCATGTGCGCGGGCGGTGGCGCCGCCATGGCGGGGGCCGGACAGCGCGGCCAGGCCGGCACTGACCGTGGCATGCAGATGTGCGCCGGTAGAGGCAACCACACGTGCGGCGAATGCGGACACATTGAGCTCGTGATCGGCGCATAGCACCAGCGCCGAGCGCACCAGTTCGGCGAAAACCGCATCGCCCGGCCGCCATGCGTCGGCCAGTAGGCGATGCACCGGACGTGCATCCGGCGCGGTGCCGACCAGCAGCGCCGCGTTCTGCCGTAGCAGCATGGCCGCGACTTCACGGCGAACCGCGATGGCTGCATTGAGTGATTGGCGTTGTTCCAGCGCCAGCAAGGGAATACAGGCCATCGCACGTTCGACCGGGGGCAGCTCGGCATCCAGCGCCAGGCTGGCGATACGTGATGGCCATGCGGCTGGCGCGTTGACGGCAAACGGGTCCTGGTCCTCGCATTCCCATAGCAACCGCGCGATGTCCTCGAGGGTGGCGCCGGCCTGTGCCGCAGCCACCGCCGAACGGCCACGGTAATAGGGCGCATCGGGGCGGATCAGCGAGATGCGTGTCTCCAGCACCGGCAGGCCGCGATCCAGACTTTGCGCAGCACCGCGTTCAGCCCCACGGCCGGCCCGCTTGCGTTGTGCCAGCCGCTCCACCTCCGCCCGCAGGTATACCCGGCTGCGCGCCTGTAGGCCCGGCCGCGAGCTTAGTTGCCCGCGGCTGACATAGGCATACAGCGTGGCGGCACTGATGCCGAGCAGGGCACAGGCTTCAGTGGCGGTGATCAGTTCGGTGTCGGCGTGCTCGGACATGCGTATTCAATATGTTGATTGATTGAATCAAGATTGATCAATGCATTCGATAGTGACAGATTGATCGTCATAGCGGAATGGCATGCTCGCCTCCGCCCCGCCAGGAGCCACCCCATGAGTCTTTCTTCCGCCGGCGCAGCCTTCCGCGCCGCACTGGCCGCCGAAACCCCGCTGCAGATCGTGGGTGCCATCAATGCCAACCACGCCCTGCTGGCCAAGCGCGCCGGCTACCGCGCCATCTACCTGTCCGGCGGCGGTGTTGCCGCCGGTTCGCTGGGCCTGCCGGACCTGGGCATCAACACGATGGAAGATGTGCTGATCGACGTGCGCCGCATCAGCGATGTCTGTGACCTGCCGCTACTGGTGGATATCGATACCGGATTCGGTCCGAGTGCGTTCAACATCGCGCGCACGGTGAAGTCGCTGATCAAGGCCGGTGCTGCGGCCTGCCATATCGAAGACCAGGTCGGCGCCAAGCGCTGCGGTCACCGCCCGGGCAAGGAGATCGTGTCGCAGGGTGAAATGGTGGACCGGGTGAAGGCTGCGGCCGACGCCAGGACTGACCCGGACTTCTTCCTGATCGCCCGCACCGATGCCATCCAGATGGAAGGCGTGGACGCTGCCATCGAGCGCGCGCTGGCCTGTGTGGAAGCGGGCGCTGACGGCATCTTCGCCGAGGCCGCGTATGACCTGGACACCTACAAGCGCTTCGCCGATGCGGTGAAGGTGCCGTTGTTGGCCAACATCACTGAATTCGGCGCGACCCCGCTGTTCAGCCGCGATGAACTGGCCTCGGCCGGTGTTGCCATGCAGCTGTTCCCGCTGTCGGCATTCCGTGCGGCCAACAAGGCCGCCGAAAGCGTGTATGAAGCCATCCGCCGTGACGGCCACCAGCGTAATGTGGTGGACAACATGCAGACCCGCGAGGAGCTGTATGACCGGATCGGTTACCACGAATTCGAACGCAGCCTGGACAAGACGTTTGCTGCGAAGAAGTAACTGCACTTCCTTCTCCCACTGGGAGAAGGTGGCGCGCAGCGCCGGATGAGGGTCGGTGCCACTACTGCTGAGTGTTTCAGCGTGTCCGACCCTCACCCCAACCCCTCTCCCGATGGGAGAGGGGCTTCAAAATCCCGTATCTGAGCGAGGTTCACACCATGTCCGAATCCACCGCCGCACCGGCGTTCAAGCCGAAGAAGTCCGTCGCCCTGTCCGGCACCGCCGCCGGCAACACCGCGTTGTGTACCGTTGGCCGTAGCGGCAACGATCTGCACTACCGTGGTTACGACATCCTGGATCTGGCCAACACCAGCGAGTTCGAGGAAATCGCCCACCTGCTGGTGCACGGCAAGCTGCCCAACAAGGCCGAGCTGCGCGCCTACAAGGCCAAGCTGAAGGCGCTGCGTGGCATCCCGGCATCGGTGAAGGCCGCGCTGGAAGAACTGCCGCCGTCGGCGCACCCGATGGACGTGATGCGTACCGGTGTTTCCGTACTCGGTTGCGTGTCGCCGGAGAAGGACGACCACAACCATCCGGGCGCCCGCGACATTGCTGACAAGCTGATGGCCTCGCTGGGTTCGATGCTGCTGTACTGGTACCACTGGAGCCACAACGGCAAGGTCATTGACGTGGAGACCGACGATGATTCGATCGGTGGCCACTTCCTGCACCTGCTGCACGGCGAGCAGCCGCGCGAGTCCTGGGTCAAGGCCATGCACACCAGCCTGATCCTGTACGCCGAACATGAATTCAACGCCTCGACCTTTGCTTGTCGCGTGATTGCCGGCACCGGCAGCGACATGTACAGCGCCATCACCGGCGGTATCGGTGCACTGCGCGGGCCGAAGCACGGTGGCGCCAATGAAGTGGCTTTCGAAGTGCAGAAGCGCTACGAGACCCCGGACGAAGCCGAGGCGGACATCAAGGCCCGCGTCGAGCGCAAGGAAGTGGTGATTGGTTTCGGCCACCCGGTCTACACCGTGTCCGATCCGCGCAACAAGGTGATCAAGGACGTCTCGCGTGAGCTGTCGGCCGAACAGGAGAACATGAAGATGTACGACATCGCCGAGCGTCTGGAAGCGGTGATGTGGGACATCAAGAAGATGTTCCCGAACCTGGATTGGTTCAGCGCGGTCAGCTACCACATGATGGGCGTGCCGACGGCCATGTTCACCCCCCTGTTCGTGATTGCCCGTACCGCAGGCTGGAGCGCGCACATCATCGAGCAGCGCATCGACGGCAAGATCATCCGCCCGAGCGCGAACTACACCGGCCCGGAAGACCAGACCTTCGTGCCGATCGACAAGCGCGTTTGATGGAGCCAAAGCCATCATCGCCACAAGCGAGATGACGTCTGCACCATCTCCGCCACAAGCGAGATAAAGCCCCTCTCCCGCCTGCGGGAGAGGGGTTGGGGTGAGGGGAAGCTTCCAGCACGTGGAGCAGCTTTTCGCTCTGAAGGAACAAGCGAAGCAACGCTGAGGCAAGAGCAAGAGCTTCCCCCATCCGCCCTCCGGGCACCTTCCCCCGCAAGCGGGAGAAGGGACGCCCCAGGTTCCATGTGTTGCTGTGGGGTTCTGCTATCGCATGCTTCTGCGAGCTAAGCCCAAGCACACCAGCAAGCCCAGACCCTCACAGGCCAGCCATGAACACCGATTACCGCAAACATCTCGCCGGCAGCACGCTCGATTACTTCGATGCACGCGCCGCAGTCGATGCCATCCAGCCAGGCGCCTACGCCACGCTGCCTTATACCTCGCGCGTGCTGGCCGAAAACCTGGTGCGCCGCTGCAACCCGGCCACGCTGGGTGATTCGCTCAAACAGCTGATCGAGCGCAAGCGTGACCTCGATTTCCCCTGGTTCCCGGCGCGCGTGGTCTGCCATGACATCCTCGGCCAGACTGCGCTGGTCGACCTGGCGGGCCTGCGCGATGCCATCGCCGACAAGGGCGGTGACCCGGCCAAGGTGAATCCGGTGGTGCCGGTGCAGCTGATCGTCGATCACTCGCTGGCAGTGGAATGCGGTGGCTACGATCCGGATGCGTTCGCCAAGAACCGCGCCATCGAAGACCGCCGCAACGAGGACCGTTTCCACTTCATCGACTGGACCAAGCTGGCCTTCGAGAACGTGGATGTGATCCCGCCGGGCAACGGCATCATGCACCAGATCAATCTGGAGAAGATGTCGCCGGTGATCTACCAGCAGGGCGGGGTGGCCTTCCCGGATACCTGCGTGGGCACCGACAGCCATACCCCGCACGTAGATGCGCTGGGCGTGATCGCCATCGGCGTGGGCGGGCTGGAAGCCGAAAACGTGATGCTGGGCCGCGCCTCGTGGATGCGCCTGCCCGATATCATCGGCGTCAAGCTGACCGGCAAGCCGCAGCCGAACATCACCGCCACCGACGTGGTGCTGGCGATCACCGAGTTCCTGCGCAAGGAGCGCGTGGTTGGCGCCTGGCTGGAGTTCTTTGGCGAAGGCGCTGCAGCGCTGACCATCGGCGACCGCGCCACCATTTCAAATATGTGCCCGGAGTACGGCGCAACTGCGGCGATGTTCTACATCGACCAGCAGACCATTGATTACCTGCGCCTGACCGGTCGCGAAGAAGCACAGATCGCCCTGGTCGAGAACTACGCCAAGACCACCGGCCTATGGGCCGATGCACTGGAAACGGCGAAGTACGAGCGCGTGCTGGAGTTCGATCTGTCCAGCGTGGTGCGCAACATGGCTGGCCCCAGCAATCCGCACAAGCGCCTGCCGGTGTCGGATCTGGCCGAGCGCGGCATCGCCGACGAAGCCAAGCTGGAAAGTGGCAAGGTTGAAGAAGCTGAAGGACTGATGCCGGATGGTGCGGTGATCATCGCTGCCATCACCAGCTGCACCAATACCTCCAACCCGCGCAACGTGATTGCCGCCGCGCTGCTGGCGCGTAACGCCAATGCGCGTGGGCTGACCCGCAAGCCCTGGGTCAAATCGTCGCTGGCGCCGGGCTCCAAGGCGGTGCAGTTGTACCTGGAAGAAGCCGGCCTGTTGCCGGATCTGGAAAAGCTGGGCTTCGGCATCGTGGCCTTTGCCTGCACTACCTGCAACGGCATGAGCGGTTCGCTGGATCCCGAGATCCAGCAGGAAATCATCGACCGCGATCTGTACGCGACCGCCGTGTTGTCCGGCAACCGCAACTTCGATGGTCGCATCCATCCGTATGCCAAGCAGGCCTTCCTGGCTTCGCCACCATTGGTGATCGCCTACGCCATTGCCGGCACCGTGCGCTTCGACATCGAGAAGGATGTGCTGGGTGTGGATGCCGAGGGCAGGGAAGTGCGCCTGAAGGACATCTGGCCGAGCGATGCCGAGATCGACGCGGTGGTGAAGGCCTCGGTCAAGCCGGAGCAGTTCCGCAAGGTCTACAACCCGATGTTCAACATCCGCGTTGAACACGGCGAGAAGGTCAGCCCGTTGTACAACTGGCGCCCGCAGAGCACCTATATCCGTCGCCCGCCGTATTGGGAGGGCGCATTGGCCGGTGAGCGCACGCTGCGCGGCATGCGCGCATTGGCGGTGCTGCCGGACAACATCACCACCGACCATCTGTCGCCGTCCAACGCCATCCTGCGCTCCAGCGCAGCCGGTGAGTACCTGGCAAAGATGGGACTGCCGGAAGAAGACTTCAATTCCTATGCGACGCATCGCGGCGATCATCTCACCGCGCAGCGTGCCACCTTCGCCAACCCCAAGCTCTTCAACGAGATGGTGCGCAACGAAGACGGCAGCGTGAAGCAGGGCTCGCTGGCACGCGTGGAGCCGGAAGGCAAGGTGATGCGCATGTGGGAGGCAATTGAAACCTACATGGAGCGCAAGCAGCCGCTGATCATCATTGCCGGCGCCGACTACGGCCAGGGCAGCTCGCGCGACTGGGCCGCCAAGGGCGTGCGCCTGGCCGGCGTGGAGGCGATTGCGGCCGAAGGCTTCGAGCGCATCCACCGCACCAACCTGATCGGCATGGGCGTGCTGCCGCTGGAGTTCAAGCCGGGCACCAACCGCAACACGCTGGCCATCGATGGCACTGAAACCTACGACGTGCAGGGCTTGCGCACGCCGGGCACGGACCTGACCCTGGTCATCACCCGTCGCAATGGTGAAGTGCTGAAGGTGCCGATGACCTGCCGTCTGGATTCGGACGAGGAAGTAGCAATCTACGAGGCCGGCGGCGTGCTGCAGCGTTTCGCGCAGGACTTCTTGGAGGGCTCGGTTGCCTGAGGGCTAAGGCTACCCTCTCCCCCGACCCCTCTCCCGTAAAGGGAGAGGGGAGTGGTGATGCAACTGCTTCGCGAGATTGATGAGACTGCATGAGACCTAAGCCCCTCTCCCCCCGCGGGAGAGGGGTTGGGGAGAGGGGAAAGGAGGCCTCATCATGCAGCAGCTAAAGTTCGCAAAGTCCCTACGCAAAAACATGACCGAAGCCGAGCACCGGCTATGGCGACAGCTTCGGGCGCATCGCCTGCTCGGTGAGAAGTTCCGCAGGCAGCAGCCCTTGGGGCCGTATGTGGTGGACTTCGTGCACTTCGGCGTGCGATTGATCGTTGAAGCGGATGGTGGGCAGCACAATCAGAGCGAGCGTGATGCAAAGCGCGATGCATGGTTGGAGAGCCAGGGCTTCAAGGTGCTACGGTTCTGGAACAACGAAATTATGGGAAATGGCGATGCGGTGCTGGAAGTGATTCTTGCGACTGTGAGCGCCCTCTCCCCCAGCCCCTCTCCCGTAAAGGGAGAGGGGAGCAAGAGCAGTCAATGAGCTCCGAAGCAGTGCTCTAGCTCGCGCAGACCAAAGCCCTCTCCCCTCGGGGGAGGGGGGCAAAAGCAAATGACGCGAGCTCCAGAATTGCCGGCGCTCGCGCAGACCAAAGCCCCTCTCCCCTCGCGGGAGAGGGGTTGGGGAGAGGGGGAAAGGCTCCCACCCCACACAACAACAACCCAAGGGAACCCGCACCATGTCCCACATCCCCCAGATCAAGATCCCGGCCACCTACATGCGCGGCGGCACCTCCAAAGGCGTGTTCTTCCGCCTCGAAGACCTGCCCGCCAGCGCCCAGCAGCCCGGCGCTGCCCGTGACCACCTGCTGCAGCGGGTGATCGGCTCGCCCGATCCCTACGCCAAACACACCGACGGCATGGGCGGCGCAACCTCCAGCACCAGCAAGTGCGTGATCATCTCGCCCAGCAGCAAGCCCGACCATGACGTCGACTACCTGTACGGCCAGATTTCCATCGATACCGACTTCGTCGACTGGTCCGGCAACTGCGGCAACCTCTCCACCGGTGCCGGCGCATTCGCACTGCATGCAGGTTATGTCGATGCTGCGCGCGTACCGCAGAACGGCATCTGCGAGGTTCGCATCTGGCAGGCCAATATCAACAAGACCATCATCGCGCACGTGCCCGTCACCAACGGGCAGGTGCAGGAAACCGGCGACTTCGAACTCGATGGCGTGACCTTTCCCGCCGCAGAAATCGTGCTGGAGTTCATCGATCCGGCCGATGAAGGCGAAGGCGAGGGCGGTGGTGCGATGTTCCCCACCGGCAACCTGGTGGACACCCTCGATGTGCCCGGCGTCGGTGCATTGCAGGCAACGATGATCACCGCTGGCATCCCCACCGTATTCGTCAATGCGGCAGACATTGGCTACACCGGTGCCGAGCTGCAGCCGGTCATCAATGACGACAAGGCGGCGCTGGTCAAGCTGGAGGCGATCCGCGTTGCCGGTGCCCTGCGTATGGGCCTGATCAAGGCGCCTGAAGAAGCGCTCAAGCGCCAGCACACACCCAAGGTCGTCTTCGTCGCACCGCCGCAGGATTACGTGTCCAGCGGCAACAAGCAGATCCATGCTGGCGATATCGACTTGAACGCCCGCGCCATGTCGATGGGCAAGCTGCACCACGCGATGATGGGTACGGCATCGGTTGCCATCGCCACCGCCGCGGCGGTCCCGGGCACCCTGGTCAATCTAGCCGCCGGCGGTGGCCAGCGCGATGCAGTGCGCTTCGGGCATCCGTCCGGCACGCTGCGCGTCGGCGCCGCGGTTAGCCAGGTTGATGGCCAGTGGGCCGTTACCAAGGCAGTGATGAGCCGTAGTGCCCGCATCCTGATGGAAGGCTGGGTACGCGTGCCTGGGGATGCGTTCTGACGGGACTTTTGATGGGTCCAAGGGGTGTGCAACACGCTTGCCGCCCCGCACATGGCGGAACCTCGACGTTGATGGGACGGAGCGATCGGTAAAATAAGCGGCCCCGCAGTTGGCAGCAGGCCGATGTCCTCTCCTCTTTCCACGGTCACGCCGTCCTCGCGTTGGCTGTTGCCGGTACTGGCCTTGTTGTCGGCAGTGGCTCCGTTGGCCACCGATATGTACCTGCCATCGCTGCCGCGCATGGCTCACGACCTGGGTACCAGTGCTTCCGGTATACAGCTCACGCTTACCGCGTTCCTGGCGGGCGTCGCCAGTGGCCAGTTGGTGATCGGCCCATTGTCCGATGGCCTGGGCCGTCGTCGTCCGTTGTTGCTGGGCACGGTCCTATGCATGCTGGCCAGCATTGCCTGTGCGTTGAGCAACGGTGTGGAGATGCTGGTGGCGGCGCGTTTCCTCCAGGGTTTCAGTGGCGGCGCCGGCGTGGTGCTGGCACGGGCGATCATCGCCGATACCAGTAGCGGAGCCACGGCTGCCAAACGCATGAGCCTGATGATGGTGATCGGCGGCCTTGCCCCGGTGTTGGCACCGGTGATTGGTGGATTGGTTGCCAACCTGGGCGGTTGGCGAACGGTGATGTGGGTGATCGTGGGTCTGGTGGCGCTGATGTGGTTGGGCGTCCAGCTTGTGGTGGCTGAGACCCTGCCCGTGGAGGCGCGGCACGGTGGCGGCCTGCGCGGCGTGTTGGGCAATGCCGGCAAGGTACTGGGCAATCGCCGCTATGTGGGCTATGCGTTGACCATGGTGTTCGCCTTTGCGGCCATGTTCTCCTACATCGCTGCCTCGCCGTTCGTGCTGCAGAATGTATTGGGCTTGAGTCAGACCCACTACGCGGTGATCTTCGGCTGTAACGCATTCGGCTTGATGCTGGGAAACATCGTCAACGTGCGCTTGGCCGGCAAGGTCGCGCCACGCCGTCTATTGGCCATAGGGGTATCCGGCCTGCTGTTGATGACGCTGGTGTTGTTTGCCCTGACGCTGTCGGGCATGCCGCGCTGGCCGTCACTGATCGCTTTGTGGCTGGTGATGCCCTGCCTTGGCCTGAGCTACGGCAACGCGGTGGCGTTGGCGTTGGCCCAGGTCCGTGAGTACGCGGGCGCCGGTTCGGCGTTCATCGGTACCTTCCAGTTCCTGGGCGGGGCCCTGGTCGCGCCGCTGGTCGGCTTGGCCGGTGACCGCGATCCCCGGCCGATGGTGGTGATGATGCTGTTGCTGGCGTCCTTGGCGGCGGTCTCCCTGTTCCGGACGATTCGGACACCTGCCGGCTGACGCTTACGCGGGGCCTGCACGGATGGCTGGGTATACTCGGGCTATCTGCTGGAGGACGCCATGGATAACAGGATGTCGGTGGGGACGCGGTGGGCGGCGGTTGCCTTGATGGCGCTGGCGCTGGTTGCAGGATGCAAGCGGAACGAAAGCGGGCAGTTGCCGGGGGCCAGTGGCGAGGCGATCCAGACCAAGCAGGAAGAGGTCAAGGGCTTCGCCATGCTGCGCGCCTACCCGGACCAGAAGAGCGGCGACGGCCTGGCGCTGGCGGTGGAGTTCTCGCGCCCGCTGGTCGGCACCCAGGATTTCGACAAGCTGCTGCGCTTCGAGGAAAAGGTCGGCAACGAGGACAGCAGCTGGTCGTTGTCCGACGATGGCAAGACCCTGCGCTATCCCTATGTGGAGGCGGCCAAGGAATACACCCTGATCATCTCGCCCGACCTGCTGGCTGCCGACGGCAGCCGGCTGGGCACCGAGGTCAAGCAGAAAGTGTTCACCGGAGAGCTTGATCCGGCGGTGGGCTTCGCCTCGCAGGGCAGCGTGTTGCCGGCCAAGGACAGCCGCGGCTTGCCGGTGGTGTCGGTCAACGTGCCCGAGGTGGACGTGGAGTTCCTGCGCGTGCGCGAAAAGGACCTGCCCACCTTCTTCAGCCAGTACCAGCGCGGCGGCCGCCGTGGCAGCTGGGAACTGGACAGCGATTACAGCGACAACACCCCGCTCAACCAGCTGGCCGAGCCGGTCTATGTCAACCGCTTCGTGTTGGGTGGCAAGCAGAACGAGCGGGTACTGACCTACCTGCCTATCCAGGATGTGAAGGAGCTGCAGCAACCCGGCCTGTACTTCGCGGTGATGAAGCGCACCGGCAGTTTCGAAAATGAATTCGATACCTCGTTCTTCACCGTCAGCGACATCGGCCTGCACACCCGTGCCTACAAGGACAAGCTGTTCGTGCACACCGCCTCGCTGGCCGACGGCGCCCCGGCCAGGAAGGTCGACCTGAAGGTCATCGACGGCAAGGGTGAGGTCATCCTCAAGGGCCAGACCGACGGCAACGGCAATGCCTTGTTGAATTACACGCTGGATGCGGCCCATGTGCTGGTCGCCAGCAGTGGCAGCGACACCACCATGCTGCCGTTCAACCAGCCGGCGCTGGACCTGAGCGAGTTCGCCGTGGCTGGCCGCCAGAACGCCAACTTCGACGTGTTTGCCTGGTCCGGGCGTGATCTGTACCGCCCGGGTGAAACCGTGCGTATTTCGGCGCTGCTGCGCGACAACGACGGCCGGCGACTGCAAGGCCCCGCCACCGGCGGGCAGCCGGTGTTTCTGCGGCTCAAGCAGCCCGACGGCAAGACCTTCCGCGAGACCCGCCTGCAGGCGGGCGAGCAGGGCTATTTCGCGTTCGAGCAGACCATTCCGGTGGAAGCGCCCACCGGTCGCTGGACGGTGGAATTCCGCACCGATCCGGGCAGCAAGGAGGCGGTGCAGGGCATGACCCTGCGCATCGAGGAGTTCCTGCCCGAGCGCATGAAGCTGGACCTGGACAGCGCGCAGAAGACGCTCAAGCCGGGCGAGGCATTGCAACTGCAGGCCGATGCGGCCTATCTGTACGGCGCACCGGCGGATGGCAACCGCTTCACCGCCCGGCTTGCGGTGGCGGTGGAGCAACACCCGGTGGAGTCGATGCCGGGCTGGTTTTTCGGCGACCCGACCGTGGAGCTGCCGCGCGAAGCCAATGATGTGATCGATACCAAGCTGCCCAAGGACGGCAAGCTGCGCGAAGACGTGGCGTTGCCGGCCGAAGCGGGCAAGGCCACCACCGTGGCGGCCTTGTTGTCCGGCAGCGTTTACGAAACCGGTGGCCGCACGGTTACCCGCACCCTGAAGCGGGTGATGTGGCCGGCACCGGCGTTGGTCGCGGTACGTCCGTTGTTCGACGACACCGACGGTGCCGACGCCAATGCCAACGCGGGCTTCGAGGTCATGCGTGTCGATGCCGAAGGCAAACCGCAGCCGGCCAAGGGCCTCAAGGCCACCTTGGTACGCGAACTGCGCGATTACCACTGGACGTATACGGACAACCGCTGGGACTACGACTTCACCCGCCGCTTCGAGAACAAGGAAACCCGCACCATCGATGCCGGCACAACGGCGACCAAGATCGATTTCCCGGTGGAGTGGGGCGAGTACCGCTTGGACGTGTTCGACCCGGCGACCGGGCTGACCCTGCGCTATCCGTTCCGCGCCGGCTGGAGCTGGGACGACGACAACCGTGGCCTGGATGCACGTCCTGACAAGGTAAAGCTGTCGCTGGACAAGGCGGCCTACCGCGCCGGCGACACCGTCAAGGTCACCCTGACCCCGCCGCATGCCGGCCGCGGCCTGCTGATGGTGGAAAGCGACCACATGCTGTACGTGCAGGACATCGATGCCAAGCCGGGCAGCACGTTTGAAATACCGGTCACCAAGGACTGGGAGCGGCACGATGTCTACATCACCGCGCTGGTGTTCCGTGGTGGCAGTGCGCCCAGCAAGATCACCCCGGCGCGCGCGGTTGGCGTGGCGCATGTGCCGATGGATCGCCGCGACCGTCGTGTTGCGGTGGGCCTGATTGCACCCAAGCAGATGCGGCCGGAGCAGCCGATGACGGTCACCGTCAGTGCGCCTGAGCTGGCTGGCAATCCCGCGCACGTCACCGTATCGGCGGTGGATGTGGGCATCCTCAACATCACCCGCTTCCCGGTGCCGGATGCACCGGCGCACTTCTTCGCCCAGCGTCGCCTGGGTGTGGATGCGTACGACATCTACGGTCGGGTGATCGAGAGCTTTGAAGGCAACGCCGGCAAGCTCAAGTTCGGCGGCGACATGGCGTTGGCCGCGTTGCCACAGGCCAAGCGGCCAACCGCGCGCGTACAGACGGTGGATCTGTTCTCCGGACCGGTGGCGCTGGATGCCAAGGGCAATGCCCGCGTCCGCCTGCAAGTGCCCGATTTCAACGGCACCCTGCGCGTTTCGGCCATGGTCTACGCCGATGACCGTTACGGCAACCGCGATGTGGAAACCCTGGTGCGTGCCCCGATCCTGGCCGAGGCCAGCATGCCGCGGGTGATGGCGCCGGGTGACCGCAGCACGGTGACGCTGGACGTTCAGAACTTCACCGGCAAGCCTGGTGAGTTTGCCGTGAGGGTTGATGGCGAAGGCCCACTGGGCATTGCCGAGTCCACCCGCAAGCTGCAGTTGGCAGCCGACGCCAAGAGCACGCTGAACTTTCCGCTGAGCGCGCTGGAAGGCTATAGCGTGGCCAAGGTGCGGGTACGGGTGGAAGGCAACGGCTTCAAGGTGGACCGCCGTTACGACCTGCCGGTGCGTGCGGCCTGGCCGCAGGTGCTGCGTTCGCAGACCCGCACGCTGGACCCGCTGGCGCCGATCACCCTGGACAGCAACTTCGCCAGCGGCCTGATGGGGGGCTCGGTGAATGCCCGCATGCTGGTCAGCGCCTTGCCGCCGATCCCGTTTGCCTCGGCCCTGCAGGGTGCGCTGAACTACCCTTATGGCTGCGCCGAGCAGACCACCAGCAAGGGTTATGCGGCCTTGATGCTGGATGAGGCGACCTCGGCCATGCTCGGTGCCGATGGCCTGGACGCCAAGACCCGCCGTGAGCGCATGGAAGGTGCCTTTGGGCGGCTGGCCTCGATGCAGGTCGCCAATGGCAACTTCTCGATGTGGGGCGACGACGATTACATCAATCCGGCGCTGACCCCATACATCGCCGAGTTCCTGCTTGATGCCAAGGACGCCGGCTTCGCGGTGCCGGACGGCATGCTGCAGAAGGCCTTGAACCGGATCAGCGAAGACCTGCTCAGCGGCGGCAACCAGTTCTACGGCAGTGATCGCCGCGATGGGCTGAAATTCGCCAACCAGGCCTATTCCGGCTATGTGTTGGCGCGGGTCAACCGTGCGCCGCTGGGCACCTTGCGTACCCTGTGGGACAACGAGCGCAGCAAGGCGGTGACCGGCTTGTCGCTGGTACACCTGGGTGCAGCGTTGTCCATCCAGGGCGATAGCAAGCGCGGCCAGGCCGCCATCGCTGCGGGCTTTGCCAAATCCAGTGCGGATCGTCCGGAATACTTCGGCGACTACGGTACACGCCTGCGCGACGAGGCCTTGATGATCGCGTTGTTGCACGAGCGTGGCCTGTCCAAGCCGGAATACGACGCACGCGTTATCGATCTGGGGCGTACCCTGGACGTGCGTCGTGGCAGCGGCCTGATGTGGTTGAGCACCCAGGAGCAGGTGGCGCTGGCGCGCTTGGGCAAGGCCTTGATGGCCAACCAGAAGAAGCTGGTTTCCGGCGAGCTGGCGGTCGGCGACAAGGTCGAGAACATCGACGCTCGCAAGGCCTTCGGCCGGGTTTTCGACATGGCCCAGCTGGCGCAGGGCGTGCGCTTCTCGCCACAGGGCGAGGCGCCGATGTTCGCCAGCCTCGACGTGGCCGGTATCCCGCGGCAGGCACCGGCGCCGGACAACAGCGTGATCGGCATCGAACGGTCCTGGTTCGGCACCGATGGCAAGCCATGGACGCCGCGACCGCTGAAGGAGGGCGAGGCCCTGATTGTGCGGCTCAGCGTCACCGCCAACTCGAACATGCCCGATGCCTTGCTGACCGACCTGCTGCCGGCCGGTCTGGAGATCGAGAACTTCAACCTCGGTGATGCCAAACAGTGGGCCGACGTGGTGGTCGGCGAGGTGCAGATCAGCGACCGCTCCAGCGCCGCCGACGTCAAGCACGAGGAGTTCCGTGACGATCGCTATGTGGCCGCGTTGAAGCTGTCGCGTGGCAGCACGGCACACGTGTTCTATCTGGTACGTGCGGTGACTCCGGGCACCTACACCGTGCCACCACCGTTGGCCGAGGACATGTACCGTCCTGACATGCGTGGCGTAGGCCGTTCCAACCCGAGCACGATCACGGTGGTGCAGCCTTGAGGCAAGGAACGAATGAAGAGGAACCAGTAGCGAGCAAGACCGAACAGCGGTTTGCCCGGCGTTTCTGGTTCCTTGGCTCTCGTTCCTGAGCGTGCGCTCCACTCCCTCCCTTTGCCGAAGGCAAGGGGAGGGCTGGGGAGGGCTAAGCTCTTCCACGGCCAAGCCATTCCGCCCCAGCGCCATAGGCATCGTTTGAAGAACCATCCACAGTGAACGCGCGCGCTCCTCGGCTGAAACACGTTGCCCCCCGCTTGCGCGCCGCGTTCACGCTCCGCACCCTGCGCTGGGTAGCGGCAGCCGTGCTGACACTACTGCTGGTGCTGGACCTGGCATTTCCGCTGCCACTGCCAAAGTCGCGCGATACCAGCACGTTGGTGGTCGCGCGCGACGGCACACCGCTACGCGCCTTCGCCGATGCCGAGGGTGTCTGGCGTTACCCGGCGGATGCAAAGAGCGTCTCGCCGCTTTATCTGCAGGCGCTGCTGACCTACGAGGACCGCTGGTTCTGGCGCCATCCGGGTATCAATCCGTGGGCCTTGCTGCGTGCAGGCAAGCAGATGGTGATGGAGCGCCGCATCGTCTCGGGCGGTTCCACCTTGACCATGCAGGTGGCCCGCATCCTTGATCCGCATACCCGTACGCCTTGGGGAAAGCTCAAGCAGCTGCTGCGTGCACTACAGCTGGAGGTGCACCTGAGCAAGGCGCAGATCCTTGATCTGTACCTGGAGCGCGCGCCTTACGGCGGCACCATCGAAGGGGTGGAAGCCGCAAGCTGGGCCTACCTTGGCAAGTCGGCTGCGCATTTGTCGCAAGCGGAGGCTGCGTTGCTCGCGGTGCTGCCGCAGTCGCCCAGCCGGCTACGCCCGGATCGCCACCCGGAGGCAGCTCAGCGCGCGCGTGACAAGGTGTTGGCGCGCATGGCCGAACTGGGTGTCTGGTCAGCTGACGATGTCGCCGATGCGCGGGTGGAACCGGTGGTTGCGCGCTCATTGCAGCAACCACTGCATGCCGCGTTGTTGGCGCAGCGCCTTCGTAGTGCGCTGCCGCGCGCCGCGCATGTCCAGACGACGATCGACAATGGCTTGCAACGCACGTTGGAGGAACGCGTTGCCGCTTATTTCTCGCAGTTGCCCGAACGTACCTCCGCCGCCTTGCTGGTGATGGACAACAGCACGTTGGAGGCTCGCGCTTATGTCGGGTCCGTGGCGTTCGGCGACAAGGCACGGCTGGGCCATGTGGACATGGTGCAGGCCTGGCGCTCGCCGGGCTCAACGCTCAAACCCTTCCTTTATGGCATGGCGCTGGACGATGGCTTGATTCATTCGGAAAGCCTGATCGTCGATGCGCCACAGAGCTTTGGCGGCTACCGGCCCGGCAACTTCGATGCGGCTTTCAATGGGCCGGTGGGCGCAGCAACCGCGCTGCGGCTGTCGTTGAACGTGCCATCGGTGGATCTGCTGGAGCGGGTAGGGCCGGCGCGCTTCGCCGCGCGTCTTGGCAACGCTGGCATCAACCTGCGTTTCCCACGCGGTACCCAGCCCAGCCTGGCGCTGATCCTGGGAGGCACCGGTGCGCGCCTGGAGGATCTGGTGGGCGCATTTGCCGCGTTCAACCGCGACGGCATCGCCGGCCGTGTGCGTTACACCCCGCAGGACCCACGGGTCGAACGCCGGGTGGTGTCGCCCGGTGCGGCGTGGATCGTGCGCGAGATCCACGAGTCCAATCCACGCCCCGGCTATGGCGTGGGCACTTTCGACACCGGCTCGCGGCCACGCGTAGCGTGGAAGACCGGCACCAGTTATGGCTATCGCGATGCCTGGGCGATTGGCGGCACGCGCGCCTATACCGTGGGCGTCTGGGTGGGCCGCCCGGATGGCACGCCGTTGCCAGGGCAGTACGGCGCGGTGACGGCCTTGCCCTTGATGTTCGAGGTGATCGACAGCTTGCCACGCCAAGCCGCCGACAACGCCGTGCGGGCGCGCCCGGACAGCGTCAGCGAGGTGGACATCTGCTGGCCGCTGGGCATCGGCGCCGAGCAGACGCCGGCGTCAATGTGCCAGCGCCGCTTCCCGGCCTGGGTACTGGACGGGGTGGTGCCGCCGAGCTTTCCCGAACGTGATGCGCGGCTTTGGCAATCCGGGCGCATGCGCTTCCAGATGGATGCCAGGACCGGCCAGCGCGTATCGGTTGGTTGCGAAGGGCACCCGCAGGTCGAAGATCGGGAGATCGCACGTTGGCCGGCCTTGGCCTCGCCTTGGCTGACGGTTGCGCAGCGGCAGGCACAGGCGCTGCCCCCCTTGGCTGCGGACTGCGCTGACGACGGCCGGCAGTCGGACGCGGTGCTGCACATCGAAGGCCTGAATGACCTGGCGACGCTGGCGCGCCCGCCCGGTGCAGAACACGGTCCGCGTCTGCAGCTGCGCGCTTTGGGTAGCGAAGCAACGATTGAATGGCTGCTGGACGGGCGCTGGATCGCCCGCACGCAAGGGGCGCGCACCTTTACCCGCGACTTCAACGACGCCGGCGAGCACACCTTGACGGCCCTTGCCTCGGACGGTGCATGGACACGGGTGCGCTTTCGCGTGGTGAACTGAGGCAGCGCAATGCCAGGCACCTGCTTCCTTTTCGGTGTCGACGGAGGAGGAGGCTGAAACGGTGGGTAGCCCGGGTAAGCGCAGCGCACCCGGGGCTTTGCACAAACAACCCGGGTGCGCTGCGCTTACCCGGGCTACGGTTGTGCAGGGTTTGAGCAGTGCAGGCAACGCGCGCGTTTGCTGCAGTGAGCCGAGTATTGCCGGGTAGTGCCGAGCCATGCTCGGCAAAGGTTCTCCACACCATGCCGGTAAGGCCCTGCCGAGCATGGCTCGGCACTACAGGGCGACCGGACTATTCGCCAATCCAACCTTCCAGCAGGTCGGCGAATTCATCGGCATGCTCTTCTTCCTGCGCCAGGATCTGCTCCAGGATGCGCTTGGTGGTGGTGTCCTTGTCGCCGATGAAGTTGATCATCTCGCGGTAACTGTCGATGGCAATGCGCTCGGCGATCAGGTTTTCGCGCACCATGTCGCGCAGGTTGCTGCCCTCCTTGTACTCGGCATGGGCGCGGGCGGTGAGGGTATCCGGATTGAGATCCGGCTCGCCGCCCAACTGCACGATGCGCTCGGCCAACAATGCTGCATGCGCCTGTTCCTGCTGCGCATGCTCAAGGAACTCGGCTTTCACCGAATCGGCCAGCATGCCCTTGGCCATGTAGTAGTGGCGGTAGTAGCGCAGCACGCACACCCATTCGGTGGCCAGCGCATCATTGAGCAGCTTGATCACCGCGGGCCGGTTGGCGTTGTAGGTAGGTGTGACCGCGCCATCCTCGATGCTCTTGCGCGCATTGACGCGCAAGGTCTTGCGGTCGGTGATTCCTGCCAAGGATGTTGTCTTGGTGGACTTGCTGGGCTTGGCGGCGGGCTGCTTGCTCATGGCTGGCCTTTCCTTTCAGTGAACCCCTAGTCGGGGAGATGGGCGAGTACGTACTCAGCCCCGGATACCTCGAATTGCCCCGGTTGCTCGATGAAGGCAGCGCGCACTACGCCATCTTCGACATACAGCGCGAAGCGACGCGAGCGCATGCCCATGCCGGAGCTGCTGGCGTCCATCTCCAGGCCCAGCGCGCGGGTGAAGTCGGCGTTGCCATCGGACAGCATCTGCAGCCCGTCCGGCACCGACTGGCTCTTGGCCCAGGCCTGCATCACGAACGGGTCGTTGACTGCCATGCAAAACACTTCGATACCGCGCTTGCGGAAATCCTCGAAGTGTTCGACGTAGCCCGGAAGATGACGCGCCGAGCAGGTCGGGGTGAAGGCGCCGGGCACGGCAAACAGCACAGCCTTGCGACCATCGAACAGCGCGCGCGTATCGATCGTTTCCAGGCCTTCGCGCAGGCGCTTGAGGGTGACTTCGGGGATGGGCTCGCCGACGGTGATGGACATGGGGGCTCCTAATCTGAATTTGAGTTTAGTGATGGGGTGCAAGCACCGCGTCAACAGCTTGAAAAGGCGGTCTTCACACAATACGTCCTGGGCATGGGCAGCGGTGCTATTCCGGCGCGCTGCTCCCCACCTTTCAGGAGGACATCATGAGCATCGTACGTTACCGCCAGTGGCCGACCCAGTCGGAGATCCGCCAGTTGCTGGCGCCGTTGCTTGATAGCCCGTCGGCCGCTACCCCGTCGGCCTGGGTTCCGGCAGTTGATATCCGTGAGGACGCCAGCCAGTTCGTACTGCTGGCCGACCTTCCCGGGGTTGATCCTGGCAGCATCGAGCTGCAGATGGACAAGGGCGTATTGACCCTCAGTGGCCAGCGTGCCGTGGCCGCGTTGGCTGAAGGTGAGCAGTTGACCCGCAGCGAGCGGGGCCAGGGTGCTTTCAGCCGCCGCTTCGCACTGCCGGACAGTGCCGATGCTGAAGGGATCGTCGCCAACAGCCACAACGGCGTGCTGGAAGTACGCATCCCCAAGCGTAGCGAGGCGGCCCCGCGCCGCATCCAGGTGGGGCAGGGCCAGCCCAGCGCCTGAGGGGCGTGAGCGAACTTCCACCTGCGCGGTCGCCGTGGCCCGGTAGAATGGGGTCACGGCGCCTGCCGATTGCACGATGGCCCGTTGCCGCAAGGTGTCGGGCCAGTTTTTTTTCAGAGGTGTAAGGATGGAATTCAAGGATTACTACGCCACGCTTGGGGTTGAGCCCAGCGCCGGTGACGCTGAAATCAAGACGGCTTACCGTCGGCTGGCGCGCAAATACCATCCGGACGTAAGCAAGGAAGCCGGCGCCGAGGAAAAGTTCAAGGCGGTCAACGAAGCCTACGAGGCGCTGCGCGATCCGCAGAAGCGCCAGGCCTACGATCAGCTGCGCGCGCAGGGCTATCGCCCGGGTGAGGAATTCAACGCGCCGCCGAACTTTGGTGGCGGACAGGGCTTTGATTTCGAGGAGGTGTTCGGCGGCGGTGGCGCCGGTGGCGGCTTCAGCGATTTCTTCGAGAGCCTGTTTGCCCGTCAACGCGGCGCTGCCGGTGCCGGCGCGCGTCGTCCGGGCCCGGGTTTCGGCGGCGCCGGTCCGCAACCGATGCGCGACACCCGCGCCAAGCTGTCGGTGCCGTTGGAGGCTGCGTATAACGGCGACAGCCTGCGCATCACCGTGGACGGGCGCCAGCTTGACGTGCGTGTGCCCAAGGGCATCCGTCCGGGCCAGGTGATCCGCTTGAGCGGGCAGGGCAGCGGCGGTGGCAATCTGATGCTGGAGGTGGAATACGCCTCGCATCCGCAGTTCGAGGTGGACGGGCGCAACATCCTGTACACCTTGCAGGTCACGCCGTGGCAGGCCGCATTGGGCACCAGCATCAGCGTGCCGACGCTGGGGGGCGCAGTGGAATTGAAGGTGCCGGCCGATTCGGACAGTGGCCGCAAATTGCGCCTGCGTGGCCGCGGTCTGCCGGGCAAGCCTGACGGTGACCAGATCGTGGAGCTGGAAGTGGTGGCGCCGGTGGCGGGCAATGATGCCCAGCGCAAGGCGTACAAGGATCTGGCCAAGGCGTTTGGGGAAGACTGAAGGCTCGCGCCTTCCTCTCACCCCAACCCCTGCCCCGCAAGGGGAGAGGGGCTTGAGTTGCAATTGCGCTCAATGCTGAAACTCAGAGCGCACTGAACCCCTCTCCCCTTGCGGGACAGGGGTTGGGGAGAGGGGGAAGGCTCCGGGCCAACCACCGCCGCAAACAAAAAGGCGGGCCAAGCCCGCCTTTTCTGAAAGCTTTCCCCACCAAAGTGATCTCAGCCAACCGGCGGTGCCTCTGCACTGAACACCTGCGCGATCACCGCCGACAGATCGTCTTCGGTAAACGGCTTGGTGATGTAGGCCTTGGCGCCCTGGCGCATGCCCCACAGGCGATCGGTATCTTGATCCTTGGTGGTGACCAGCACCACCGGGATGTGCTGCGTGGTTGCCTCGCGCTTGAGCGTGCGCGTGGCCTGGAAGCCATTGAGGTTCGGCATCACCACGTCCATCAGTACCAGATCCGGCAGCACCTGCTTGGCAACCTCTACCCCAGAGGCGCCATCGGTGGCGGTGAAAATTTCATGCCCCAGCTTTTCGACAATGCGTTGGATGCCCATCAACTGCGATGGTGAGTCATCGACGATCAGGATACGCGCCATGTTTTTCCCCAGGTAGTGCCGGCAGTGTAGTGCTGGCACGCTCCCGGCGTGAAGTCGCGCGCTCCGCGCCGGGAATATCGTGTGACCGCCGTCAATCAATTCTTACGACGGTGCGGCCGAAGGATTTGCCGTCCAGCATGGTGGCAAACACCCCGGGCAACTCCTCAAGGCCCACTTCGCGGGTACAGATGCGGTCCAGGTGGGCCGGCTTCCAGTCACTGCCCAGGCGTTGCCAGACCTGCTCGCGGATATCGCGGGCGGTACCGGCCGAGGCCACGCCCAGCAGCGATACCCCACGGATGATGAAGGGCATCACCGTCATGTCCAGCTCGCCGGACGCCGCCAGCCCGGCCGAGGCAACGTTGCCATAAGGCGTAGTCTGCGCCAGCAGGCTGGTCAGCATGCTGCCGCCGACATTGTCCAGGCCGCCGCCGAAGCGGGCCGATTCCATCGGCCGGGTCGTGGCCAGGGCGTCGCGCCCCAGCACCTGGCTGGCACCGATGGCGGTCAGGTAGTCGGCGGCTTCGGCCTTGCCACTGATGGCCTGGACCTCGAAGCCGGCGCGGCTGAAGATGTCCACCGCCAATGAGCCAACCCCGCCGGTGGCCCCGGTCACGGCCAACGGCCCCTGGGCCGGCGACTGCCGGTTTTCGGTCATGCGGAACAATGCCAGCGCCGCGGTGAAGCCGGCGGTGCCCAGCACCATGGCCTCGCGCAGGCTGAGCTGGGCCGGCAGCGGGATCACCCATTTTGATTCCAGCCGCACGTACTGGCTGTAGCCACCATCGCGGGTCTCGCTCAGGCCGCAGCCGGTGGTCAGCACCTGGTCGCCCTCACGGAAGGCCGGGTCGCTGGAGCTGACTACTTCGCCCGCCACGTCGATGCCGCCCACCAACGGGAAGCGGCGCAGGATCTTGCCCTTGCCGGTGCCAGCCAACGCGTCCTTGTAGTTCACCGAGGACCAGCGGGCACGGATGACCACCTCGCCCGGGCTGAGTTGGTCCAGCGTCAGCGGCTCAAGCCCGCTGCGGTAGCCGGCGTCGTCGTTATGGATGCGGAAGGCGGTGAAGGGGGCATTGGCGGACATCGTGGGGCCTGCATTGGAACGGGGATGCCCACCATAGCGGTTGTGAAACGGCCGGTCTGCCCTTATTGAAGAACAGTGCGGGGGCGTAGCCAGGCGTACCGCCCGGATGCCGGCGCGGATCGGCCCAACTGGCTTCGATCTGTCGGCATACCGTCCCGTTAAGGCTGGCGCCGACCGTGTTCATGGTCTGCCTTGCTAGAATCGGGATTCGATTGATGGCCGGACCATGGCGGGAGTTCCCGTCGCCGGCCCTTACAGATGGAGCATGCATGGCCTGGAATACACCCGGCGGCAATGGCGGTGGTGGTGCGGATGACAATCGCGCCCCGCGCAAGCCGCGTGGCGGCAATGGCGGAGGTTGGGGCGGTGGTCTGCCCGGACCGCTGCGCGACCTGTTTGATGGCGGCATCTGGCGTTGGGTGCTGGTCGCCCTGGGCCTGCTGCTGCTGTTCTCCAGCTTCCAGCTGATCGGCGAACAGCAGCGCGGCGTGGTGCTGCGCTTCGGCCAGTTCTCGCGCATCCTGCAGCCGGGCCCGAACTTCAAGTTGCCGTGGCCGATCGAGTCGGTGGCCAAGGTCAACGCGACCCAGATCAAGACCTTCAGCAGCAACGTGCCGGTGCTGACCCGCGACGAGAACATCGTCAACGTGTCGGTCAACGTGCAGTACCGCGTCGATGATCCGCGCCAGTACCTGTTTGGCACGGTCGACGCTGACCAGATGCTGGAGCAGTCCGCGCAGAGCGCGGTGCGTGAGCAGGTGGGCCGTGCCGACCTGAACTCGGTACTGAACAACCGCGGCCCGCTGGCCACGGTGGCCGAGCAGCGCCTGCAGGCCTCGCTCAAGGCCTACAACACCGGCCTGACCGTGACCGGCCTGACCCTGCCTGACGCCCGTCCGCCGGAAGAAGTGAAGCCGGCCTTCGACGAGGTCAACGGTGCCCAGCAGGTCAAGGAACGCTTGATCAACGAAGCCCAGGCCTACGCCGCCAAGGTGGTGCCGGAAGCGCGCGGCCAGGCTTCGCGTGCACGTACCACGGCCGAAGGTTACAAGCAGGCCATCGTGGCCCGCGCCGAGGGTGATGCGCGCCGCTTCACCCTGCTGCAGAACGAGTACAAGAACGCCCCTGAAGTCACCCGCAAGCGCCTGTGGCTGGAAACCGTGCAGCAGGTATTGGCCGAGAACCGCAAGGTCATCGGCGGCGACGGCCGTCAGCTGATCTACGTGCCGATGCCGGCCGACGCCGGCAAGACCGGCAATGCGCCGCAGCTGACCCCGGACATGGTGGCCCCCGCGCTGCCGGCTGCCAGCGACAGCATTCGCAACGCGGACCGTTCGGTCTCGCGCTCGGCAACGCGTGAGGAGGCTGGCCGATGAAAAATTCAGTCGTTATCGGCGTAATCGTCGCGGTGCTGCTGGGCCTGCTGGGCTCTGTTTACGTGGTGCGTGAAGACCAGACCGCCATGGTGCTCAACCTGGGCAAGGTGGTGCGTGCCGACATCAAGCCGGGCCTGCACTTCAAGGTGCCGTTGGTGGAAACCGTGCGTGTGTTCGATCGTCGCTTCCAGGTGCTGGATACCGCACCGGCGCGTTACTTCACCGCCGAGCAGAAGGACGTGAGCGTCGACTTCTTCGCCATCGGTTACATCTCCGACGTGCGTTCGTACTACCGTGCGACCGGCGGTGACGGCAAGGTGGCCAATGCGCGCCTGGCGCCGATCATCACCGATTCGCTGCGTAACCAGATCAACTCGCGCACCTTGCAGGCGTTGGTGTCCGGTGACCGCGGCGAGCTGATCGCCGGCCAGTTGAAGGCAATCAACGATGCGATCGTACCGTTGGGCATGCAGATCATCGACCTGCGCATCAAGCAGATCGACCTGCCGACCGACAGCCAGGTGATCACCGACGTCTATGAGCGCATGCGCGCCCAGCGCAAGCAGGAGGCCGCCAAGCTGCGTGCCGAGGGCGAAGAGCAGTCGCTGACCATCCGCGCCCAGGCTGACCGCGAGAGCACCGTGATCGTGGCCGAAGCCGAGCGCGATGCGCAGCAGCTGCGCGGTGAGGGCGATGCCCAGGCCGCGTCGATCTACGGCAAGGCCGGCTCGGCCGACCCGTCGTTCTACGCGTTCTACCGCAGCCTGGAGGCGTACCGCGCCTCGATGACCGATGGCAACGGCGTGATCGTGCTCGACAAGAACGACCCGTTCCTGCAGTACATGAAGAGCGATCGCTGATCGCTTGACCTGGGCCTTGCTCAAGCCCCTCTCCCGCACGCGGGAGAGGGGTTGGGGGGTGGGGGTGCGGCCCGCTTCTGCTCCGTAGTGCCGAGCCATTCTCGGCAGGGGCTTTCTCCACCAAGCCTGTAGGAGCGGCGTCAGCCGCGAAGCCGACAGCGCTGGAATCACAGGCTTGGCCGCAATCTCTTGAATCCCGGGCTTCGCGGCTGACGCCGCTCCTGCAACGGTTATCCCGGTAGGGCCCTTGCCGAGCATGGCTCGGCACTACCTGCTTTCTGAAGACCCCTACCCATGCAAGACCTCCTTTCCGCCCTCTGCCTGGTCGCCATCATCGAAGGCCTGATCCTGTTCATTGCGCCGCTGGCCTGGAAACGCATGGCCGCGCAGCTGCTGGAGCAGCCCTCTTCGGCCCTGCGCCGGATGGGCGCGGTGGCGGTGGTGATCGGCCTGGGCTGCCTGTGGTGGGCCCGCCACTGAACCAAACCCTGACGGCCATACCATCCTGAACTCGCGGGGGTGGTAGCTGTCATGCAAAACCCGGATAATCCAGAAAAGCCGGTCGGGCCAGCTCCTCCAAGAGCATCCCGTCCGGCTTTTTCCGTGTATGACCCTGGCGTTTGCCGGCAGCTCCCCGATGGGGCTTCCACCACGGCGGACCAAGGGCGGTACACGGCCCCGTCCGCGGCCCCGATGGCCGCAGCAAATTCAGGAGTTACCCGTCATGGGTCAATCAGTTGTTGTTCTCGGCGCCCAGTGGGGCGATGAAGGCAAGGGCAAGATCGTCGATCTGCTGACCGAAGAAATCGGCGCAGTAGTGCGTTTCCAGGGCGGCCACAATGCCGGTCACACCCTGGTCATCAACGGCAAGAAGACCGTCCTGCACCTGATTCCGTCCGGCATCCTGCGCGATGACGCGCTGTGCCTGATCGGCAATGGCGTGGTGATTTCCCCGGCCGCCCTGCGCAAGGAAATCGAAGAGCTGGAAACGGCTGGCGTTGAAGTCCGTTCGCGCCTGAAGATCTCCCCGGCAGCGCCGCTGATCATGCCGTACCACATCGCCCTGGATCAGGCCCGTGAGAAGGCCGCCGGCGGCAAGGCCATCGGCACAACTGGTCGCGGCATCGGCCCGGCCTATGAAGACAAGGTGGCCCGTCGCGGCATCCGTATCGCTGACCTGCACTACCCGGAACAGTTGGCTGAAAAGCTGCGCGCCGCGCTGGATTACCACAACTTCGTGCTGACCAAGTACCTGGGCGTGGAAGCGGTCGATTTCGACACCGTGTACCAGGAAGCCCTGGCCTTCGGCGAATACGTCGAGCCGATGAAGTCCGACGTTGCCGGCATCTGCCACGACCTGCGCAAGCAGGGCAAGCGCGTGCTTTTCGAAGGTGCGCAGGGCGCACTGCTGGACATCGACCACGGCACCTATCCGTACGTCACCAGCTCCAACACCACGGTGGGCGGCGCACTGGCCGGTACCGGCGTGGGCGCTGATTCGATCGACTACGTGCTGGGTATCGCCAAGGCCTACGCTACCCGCGTTGGCGGTGGCCCGTTCCCGACCGAACTGGACGATGAAATCGGCCAGGGCATCCGTGACCGTGGTGCCGAGTACGGCGCCTCCACCGGCCGTCCGCGTCGTTGCGGCTGGATGGATATCGTCGCGCTCAAGCGCGCCGTTGCCATCAACGGTATTTCCGGCCTGTGCATCACCAAGCTCGACGTGCTCGACGGCATGGAAAAGCTGAAGGTCTGCATTGCCTATGAATACCGTGGCAAGCGCTCGGAATACGCACCGCTGGACGCCCAGGGTTGGGAAGAGTGCACTCCGGTTTACCTGGAGTTCCCGGGCTGGAGCGAAAACACCCACGGCATCACCGAGTGGGATCAGCTGCCGCCGGCCGCACGCGCCTACCTGCGTTCGCTGGAAGAACTGGCAGGCTGCCCGGTCTCGATCGTCTCGACCGGTCCGGACCGCGACCACACCATGATCCTGCAGGATCCGTGGGGCTGATCAGCCCCACCTGATGTAAAAGCCAACGCCCCGCGAAAGCGGGGCGTTGGCGTTCTGGGCTCAGAGACCCGCTTCACTGTAGTGCCGAACCACGGTCGGCAACGGGGGGTACCGGGAATGCCTCTGCCGAGCATGGCTCGGCACTACAAGGGTCTTGGCAGCGCCGGGAAAGCTCTGCCGTCAGGGCTGATCGAGCGGGATACCGTTGAGCCGGCGCTCGACGATTTCCAGAATGGTCGCAATGCTCACGCCAAACGAGCCAGCGTTACCAGCGTCAAACGCCTCGCGCCACTGGCCGTAGCCCTGCAGGTAAACCGGGTCCGGGACGCGCTGCCCGATCAGTTGCAACTGGCTGCGTTCCAGCGTTTGGCCGGTCACCGGGGCGTGGGCCAGCTGGGTCATGATGCCCTCGGGCAGGCGCGGGTTGCGGATCTTCAACCCCTGCAGCGTGACGTGATAGATGTTGCCACCGCCCAGCGGATGCTGATCGATGCGGTTGATCAGCAGGGTGGGGTGCTCGCCATCGTGGCGTCCCTTGCAGGCCCAGAGTTGGCCAACGGCGTAGTCGGGGGTTTGGATGTTCTGGCTCATGGGGCAGGGGTCCGCTTGCAGTTACGGCCGATCATGCCCGCAACTAACGCTTCCTGGCTTGTCGCCATCTGGCGGATACGGGGGCAGCAGGTACTTATGGCCGACGCGGTCAGGGGGCTGGGCTGGCTAGAATGGCGGGGCACGCCCCCGCTGCCAGCCTGATTGACCCGATGCGTATCGACCCTGCCGAAATTGAAGCCCTGTTCGACGCCATTCCCAGCGTGTTGTTCTTCGCCAAGGATGACGATGGCCGCTACACCCACGTCAACATGACGATGATGCAGCGACTGGGCATGAAGTCGCGCAACGAGGTGATCGGCAAGCGCGCCGACGAGTTGTACCCGGTCGGCATGAGCGAGGCCTACGTGGCGCAGGATGCACGGGTGTTGGCCGGTGAGGTGATAGAGAACGTGATGGAGCTGCAGTTGTTTCCCAACCAGCAGCCCGGTTGGTGCCTGACCTGCAAGCGGCCCATCATCGAGAACGGCAAGGTCATCGGACTGATCGGCATTTCGCGCGATCTGGGGCAGCGCGGCGGGCTTGAGTCGCAGTACGAACCACTGCGGTTGGCGCTGGATTACCTCAACACGCATTACGCCGAAAACGTGCGCATGCAGACCCTGCTCGATATCACCGGCTTCTCGCTGTCCAAGCTGGAGCGTTCGTTCCGCAAGGTATTCCAGATGACGCCGCAGCAGGTGCTGACCCGGCTGCGCATCCAGATCGCCTTGCATCTGCTGCATGGCGAAGACAGCGTTGCCAGTATCGGCCAGGCCTGCGGCTTCAGTGACCAGAGCGCGTTCACCCGCAAGTTCAAGGCCGAGGTGGGCATGGCGCCACGACAATACCGGGCAATGATTGCCGAGCGGGCCCAGCACGAAGCGCCAAGGACAGCCTAGCCTGTCATGACTTCCGGGGGTGTTGGGCGCTGAGGGAGGGGCAGATGATGCGGGATCACCGGGCCTGGTGCCCACTGTCCGCCTTCTGGAGTCCCGATGCGCCGTTCCCTTGTTGTTGCGATCAGTCTTGCGCTTGCTTGCGCGGCCAGCCCTGCGTTCTCTGCTGAGCCGACAGCGGCGACTTCGGCGCAGTCCGCCACGACCCAGTTACCCCGTACCGCGCGGCCTGACCACTACCGGGTGCAGATCACGCCGCACGCGGCGCAGATGCGCTTTGATGGCAAGGTCAGTATTGACCTGGAAGTGCTGCAGCCAACGACCAGCATCGTGCTGCAGGCAGCGGGCATGCAGTTCGGGAAGAGCGAACTGCAGCCGGCCGGAGGGGGCAAAGTGGTGCCGGCCACGGTTGCGGTCGATGAGCCCAACCAGACCGCCAGCTTCACCGTTACCGCGCCGCTGGCGCCAGGGCGCTATACGCTGAGCGTTGATTACACCGGCACCATCAATACCCAGGCCAATGGCCTGTTCGCGCTGGATTACCCGGTGGCCGATGGCAGCAAGAAGCGCGCGTTGTTCACCCAGTTCGAGAACTCCGACGCGCGCCGTTTCATTCCGTCCTGGGACGAACCTGGCTTCAAGGCCACGTTCGATCTGAGCGTCACCGTGCCGGAAGCCGAAATGGCGGTCAGCAACATGCCGGTGGCCAGCAGCAAGCCGGTGGGCAAGGGGCTGAAGGAGGTGGTGTTCCAGACCACGCCGAAGATGTCGACCTACCTGCTGTTTTTCTCCAGTGGCGAATTCGAGCGTGCCACCGTCAATGAAGGCGGTACGGAAATTGGTGTCATCGCGCAGACCGGCAAGGTGGATCAGGCCCGCTTCGCACTGGAGGGTAGCGCCGAGGTGTTGCGCGAATACAACGATTACTTCGGCGTGAAGTACCCGCTGCCCAAGCTCGACAACGTGGCAGCACCGGGAGGCAGCCAGTTCTTCAGTGCAATGGAGAACTGGGGAGCGATCTTCACCTTTGAATACGCCTTGCTGCTCGACCCCGCGGTGTCCAGCATCTCGGACAAGAAAGGGGTGTTCTCGATCGCCGCACATGAGATCGCGCATCAGTGGTTCGGCAATCTGGTAACGATGGCCTGGTGGGATGATTTGTGGCTCAACGAAGGCTTCGCATCCTGGATGGAAGGGCGCACCACCCGCAAGCTGCATCCGGAATGGGACATCAACAACGTCGATGCCGCGCAGACCAGCCGCGCAGCGATGGGCCGCGATGCTTATGCGACCACGCATCCCATCGTCCAGCACGTGGCGACGGTGGAACAGGCCAGCCAGGCATTTGATGGCATCACCTACGGCAAGGGCGCTGCGGTGATCTCGATGTTCGAGGACTATGTGGGCGCCGATGCCTGGCGCGATGGGGTGCGTCGCTACGTTGCCGCCCATGCCTATGGCAATGCGGTTACCGATGACCTGTGGGTGGAGATCGACAAGGCGGCACCCGGCAAACGATTCATGGATGTCGCGCATGATTTCACCCTGCAGCCGGGCGTACCCCTGATCCGCGCCAGCAGCAGCTGCGTTGCGGGCAACACCGAGGTAACGCTGAGCCAGGGCGAGTACACGATTGATCGCAAGGACAAGCAGCCACTGCATTGGCGTGTACCGGTAAGCCTGCGCGCAGGCACTGGCGAGGTGGTGCACACACTGGTGGATGGGGACACCACCGTGCAGCTACCGGGCTGTGAGGGGCCCTTGCTGGTCAACGCTGGCCAGAAGGGCTACTACCGCACCTTGTATGCGCCGGCACAGTTCACCGCGCTCAGCGCGGGCTTCGACAAATTGCCGGTGGTGGACCAGCTCGGCGTGATGATGGATACCAGTGCCCTGGCTGCGGCTGGCCTGCAGCCGGATGCGGACCTGCTGGATCTGACAGCCAAGGTTGCTACCGATGCACCTACGGATCTGTGGGACCTGGTATCGGGCACCCTGAATGGCATCGACAGCATGTTCGATGGTGATGCGGGCCGGCAGGCAGCGTTCCGCGGCTATGCACGCTCGCGTCTGGTGCCGGTGTTGCAGTCGCTGGGTTGGGACGGGAAGGAAAGCGATTCTGCACAGACCAAGGAATTGCGCAGCAATTTGATCAGCACCTTGGCGGCGCTGGACGATGCGCAGGTCATTGCAGAGGCGCAGCGTCGTTTTGATGCCTTCCTGCTCAAGCCGGACTCGCTGTCGCCGGATCTGCGTTCCACCGTACTGGGTGTGGTGGCACGCAATGCTGACGTGGCGACCTGGGACCAGCTGCACGCACTGGCAAAGAAGGAAACCTCGGCGATGGTGCGTGATCGCTATTACGGCTTGCTGGCGGCACCCAAGGACAAGGCCCTGGCGCAGCGAGCACTGGACATGGCGTTGACCGATGAGCCGGGCGCCACCAACAGCGCCGGCATGATCGGCGACGTGGCGCATGAGCATGCCGATATGGCGTTTGATTTCGCCGTTGCCCATCGCGAGCAGGTGGACGGTCTGGTCGACAGTACCTCGCGTGCGCGCTACTACCCGGGGCTGGGCCGCAGTGCTGACAACCTGCAGATGGTCGACAAGATCAAGGCATTTGCCGATGCACATATCGCGCCGACCTCGCGGCGTGATGCGGAGACGGTGATTGCCGGGATCCAGACCAAGCTGCGACTGCGCGAAGAGCGCAAGCCGCAGGTGGATGCATGGTTGAAGCAGAAGGGGTATTGAGGACTGCGGCTGGCCGCTCAAAGCCCCTCTCCCGTTTACGGGAGAGGGGTTGGGGTGAGGGGGGGGCTGGCCAAGCAAAGTCAAAATCACCCTCATCCGCCCTTCGGGCACCTTCTCCCGTAAACGGGAGAAGGGAGAGCAGAAGCCAAAGCCAAAGCCAAAGCCAAAGCCAAAGCCAAAGCAGAAGCCAAAGCAGAAGCAGAAGCCAAAGCCTTGCACGTCTGTTGTTCGTACCGCTGCAGAATGCGACGGCGCTCCAGCTCTCTAATCGATGAAAAAAAACAGCCGGCTTTCGCCGGCTGTTTTCATTCATGCCATCGGGCAATCAAGCCGCGATCACGCCTCGACATCTTCCTTGTACGCATCCACCGGAATGCAGGCGCACATGATGTTCTTGTCGCCGTACACATTGTCCACGCGTGCCACCGGCGGCCAGTACTTCTGCAGCTTCAGCGACGGCAGCGGGAAGGCAGCCAGCTCACGCGGATACGCATGGGTCCACTCGCTGGCCGACACCGCACCGGCGGTATGCGGGGCGTGCTTGAGCGGGTTGTCCTCGCGGTCCAGCTTGCCATCTTCGATGGCCTGGATTTCCTCGCGGATCTGGATCATCGCGTCGATGAAACGGTCCAGCTCGTGCTGCGATTCGCTCTCGGTCGGTTCCACCATCAGCGTGCCGGCGACCGGGAAGCTCAGGGTCGGGGCGTGGAAGCCGAAGTCGATCAGGCGCTTGGCCACGTCCTCGGCGCCGATGCCGGAGGTCTTCTCCAGCGGGCGCACGTCGAGGATGCATTCGTGTGCCACCAGACCGTTACGGCCGGTGTACAGCGTGGCGTAATGCGGGGCCAGGCGCTTGGCGATGTAGTTGGCGTTGAGCAGGGCAACCTGGGTGGCCTTGCGAAGACCGGCAGTGCCCATCATCGCGATGTACATCCAGCTGATCGGCAGGATCGAGGCGCTGCCGAAGCTGGCTGCGCTGACCATGCCGACCGGGCCGTTGTCGCCGAGCTTGCCCGGCAGGAACGGGGCCAGGTGCGACTTGACCGCACACGGGCCAACGCCTGGGCCGCCGCCGCCGTGCGGAATACAGAAGGTCTTGTGCAGGTTCAGGTGCGACACGTCCGAGCCCCACTTGCCGGGCTTGGCCACGCCGACCAGGGCGTTCATGTTGGCGCCGTCGGTGTACACCTGGCCGCCGTGCTTGTGGATGATCTCGCAGATCTCGACCACTTCTTCCTCGAACACGCCATGCGTGGACGGGTAGGTCATCATGATCGCGGCCAGGCGGTCGCTGTACTTCTCGGCGTTGCGGCGGATGTCCTCGACATCGACGTTGCCGTTGCCGTCGGTTTTGGTCACCACAACCGTCATGCCGCACATCTGTGCCGAAGCCGGGTTGGTGCCGTGTGCCGAATCCGGGATCAGGCAGACATCGCGGTGGCCTTCGTTGCGCGAGCGGTGATAGGCGCGGATCGCCAGCAGGCCGGCGTATTCGCCCTGCGCGCCGGAGTTCGGCTGCAGGCTTACCGCGTCATAGCCGGTGCATTCGACCAGCATCGCTTCCAGGCCGTCGATCAGCTCCTTGTAGCCCTGTGCCTGATCAGCCGGTGCCAGCGGATGGATGTTGGCGAATTCCGGCCAGGTCACCGGGATCATCTCGGCGGTGGCGTTGAGCTTCATGGTGCAGCTGCCCAACGGGATCATGGTGCGATCCATCGCCAGGTCCTTGTCGGCCAGCGAACGCAGGTAGCGCAGCATCTCGTGCTCGCTGTGGTGCGTGTTGAACACCGGGTGCGACAGGAATTCGCTGGTGCGCAGCAGACCCTGCGGCAGTGCGTCGGCGGTGCTGGCATCCAGTGCGTCAACATCGACGCTGGCGCCGAACAACTCGCCCAGCGCGACTACGTCGGCGCGGGTGGCAGTTTCGTCCAGGCTGATGCCGACGGAGCCGGCATCGATGATGCGCAGGTTGATGCCGGCGGCTTCCGACTTGGCCTTCAATGCAGCCGAATCAACGCCGATGATGTGCAGGGTGTCGAAGAAATCGTTGCCGACCGCAACGCCCTTGCCACGCAGCGCGGCGGCCAGGATCGCGGCCAGGCGGTGGGTGCGGCGGGCGATGCGCAGCAGGCCTTGCGGGCCGTGGTAGACGGCGTACATCGAGGCCATCACGGCAAGCAGCACCTGCGCGGTACAGATGTTGGAGGTGGCCTTCTCGCGGCGGATGTGCTGCTCGCGGGTCTGCAGGGTCAGGCGGTAAGCAGCCCGGCCTTCGGCATCGACCGAGACGCCGATCAGGCGGCCCGGCATCGAGCGCTTGTAAGCATCACGGCAGGCCATGAAGGCAGCGTGCGGGCCGCCGAAACCGAACGGCACGCCAAAGCGTTGGCTGTTGCCAACCACGATGTCCGCACCCCATTCGCCGGGGGCGGCGATCAGGGTCAGCGCCAGCAGGTCGGTGGCAACGGCGACCAGGCCCTGGCGGGCGTGCACGGCCTCGACCAGCGCCTTGTAGTCGCCGATCTGGCCCAGGCTGTCCGGGTACTGCAGCAGTACGCCGAAGCTGTCGGCGGTCAGTGCCTCGGCCGGCTTGCCGATCTGCAACTCGATGCCCATCGGCTCGGCACGGGTGCGCAGCAATTCCAGCGTCTGCGGGTGCACGCTGTCCTGCACGAAGAACACCTTGGACTTGGACTTGGCCGAACGCTTGGCAAGGGTCATTGCTTCGGCGGCGGCGGTGGCTTCGTCCAGCAGCGAGGCGTTGGCGATTTCCATGCCGGTCAGGTCGGCGACCATGGTCTGGAAGTTGATCAGCGCTTCCATGCGGCCCTGCGAGATCTCCGCCTGGTACGGCGTATAGGCCGTGTACCACGCCGGGTTCTCGAGGATGTTGCGCAGGATGACGTTCGGCGTGTGGGTGCCGTAATAGCCCTGGCCGATGAAGCTGCGCAGCACCTTGTTCTTGTCGGCGATGGCGCGGATCTTGGCCAGCGCCTCAACTTCGGTCAGCGACTCGGGCAGCGCCAGCGGCGCCGGCGACTTGATCGAGCCCGGCACGATGGCGTCGGTAAGTGCGTCCAGCGAATCGTGGCCGACCGCGCGCAGCATCTGCGCGATTTCAGCGTCGTTGGGGCCGATGTGGCGGTCGACGAACGCGGAGTGGTGTTCGAGTTCGCGCAGCGAAGGGGTGTTCTGGGTCATGGCTGACGTCCGGAGAAGGCATGCAGGGCAGGGGCGGTGAGCCAGGTCCGCCCCGGCGCCGTCCGCAGGGCCGCGCAGGCGCGGCACCACAGCCGGCAAGCCGAAGGCTTACCTCGCGCCCCTCTGTCCTTTTGCCTGAGAGTTTGGAAGCGACGCGACGAGGATCGTGCGCTTCGTGCACCTTCGGCGCCGGATTGAACCGGTCTCTCCAGAGTTTTGATGCGGGTGGTATCGGGCCTGAGCGATTACGGGCGTTTGCGCCTTCGGCAGCGGGGTTAACCGCTTCTCCCACCTTGTTGCGTGCAGCGGGGCGATTATAGCCCGGGGCAGACCCGCGGACGGGCTTGGATTACCATCTACGTCCCGGTTTGGACCACGCGCGCTGGCCGCGGCAGGCCGGGCATGCCCGGATTGCTACCTGAAGCGGGTGATTGTCCGGACAAATTGCCGCATCATGGCTGCGTGGCGCTGCTGCGCCCGGCCCTGTTCATCCTCTCCCCCCGCATCGGCCCCCGCGCTGGTGCCGTTGCCGGTTAATGAGAACCATGGAAGCAAGCAAGCAGGTTTCGCTGCGCCGGATCGCCCTGCTGGTGGCCGGTTTGTCGATGTTCGGCCCGTTCGCCATCGATGCGGTGTTCCCGGCGTTCCCGCAGATGGGTGCAGACCTGGGCGCGGACAAGCTGGCGATGCAGCAGGTGATCAGCGTCTACCTGCTGGCCTACGCGCTGATGAGCCTGGTGCATGGCGCGCTGTCCGATGCGCTGGGGCGCAAGCGGGTGATCATCGGTGGACTGGTGGTGTTCATCGCAGCCTCCATCGGCTGCGCGCTGTCCAAGGACATGGGCACGCTGCTGCTGTTCCGCTTCCTGCAGGGTCTGTCGGCTGGCGTGGGCTACATCATCGGACGCGCGGTCATTCGCGACCTGTACGACGGCGACGATGCGCAGCGGCTGATGAGCCAGGTATCGATGATCTTTTCCATTGCCCCGGCCATCGCCCCGATCATCGGTGGCTGGCTGCTGGGTTGGACGCATTGGCAGGGCATTTTCTGGTTTCTGGTCGGGTTCTCGGCCCTGCTTTTGTTGATCACCTGCATCTGGCTGCCGGAAACCCACCCGCCGCATGCACGCCTGAGCCTGCACCCCAAGCGTCTGCTGCAGGACTACGTCAGCATCGGCGTGAACCCGCGCTTCCTGCGCCTGGCCCTGGCCGGCTCGCTGGGCTTCGGCGGGCTGTTCCTGTACATCGCCTCGGCCCCGGCGTTCATTCTTGATCTGCTGCACATGAACGAACGCCAGTTCGCCTGGTTGTTCATCCCCACCATTGGCGGCATGGCGATCGGCGCCTACGCCTCGGGGCGCGCGGCCGGGCGCATGGACGGCGCGCGTGCGGTGCGCATCGGCTATGGCTTCATGGCGGTGGCGGCTGTCTACAACGTTGCGTACAACGCTTTTGCAACGCAGATGACAGTGCCTTGGGCGGTGCTGCCGCTGACCCTGACCTCGTTCGGTGTAGCGCTTATCTTCCCGATCCTGACCCTGGCCATCCTCGATATGTACCCGCGCCAGCGCGGTACGGCGTCATCGATGCAGGCCTTCAGCACCCTGGTGACCAATGCCATCATCGCCGGCGTGCTGTCGCCCCTGCTCAGCCGCAGCGGGCTGACCCTGGCCATCGGCGCCGCGGCGTTTGCGGTTGCCAGTTGGGCGATGTGGAAGTGGGAGCGCGCCAGCCAGCGGGCCCAACGGGCGGAAACGGCGCCCTGACACGTTTTCACCCCGTATCGGGGACAATAGCCGCGCCGCCATCACCGGCGGCCGTTCAAAGAGTGAACAACTGATGTCGATCCAATCCAAGGGCCGCCGCGAGGCGAAGAAGAAGCTGGCCGAGCGCGAGCGTAACCGTGCCGAGGCCAACCCGGCTCCCACGGCCAAAGTCGAGCCACATGCCGAGCTGCGTGACCAGCAGCGCACGTTGCTGGCCGGTGTCGTTCGTCGCGATGGTGAATGGGTGTTGGGCATGGACGGCAAGATCGCCGGCGAGACCACCAGCGCCGCGCGTGTGCTGGCCTTGATGATGCAGGCCGCCGAATGGCACGAGAACAACGATACGCCCGTGCGCCTGATGTATTCGGATGCGCTCAAGGACGCCGCACATGCAGAAGCGGCCGAGCAGGGGATCGACTTCGATACCTACCGGCGCAACCTGGCCGGTGAGCTGGGTGCCAAGGGCAAGGCGGCCGCGGGCACGCATTGAATAGTTAGATGGGCTTATTTTGAGAAAAGCAGAGGGTGCTGATTCCTCTGCTTTTAAGTGGAACTTATGGTTAATTATCCGCCTGTAGGAGTTTGCACTATGCAGTTGTCTCCTGAGCAATCGATAGTAACTGTTCCGTTTTTTCCAACTTTCCCGGAAATTGGGATTCCAAGCATGTTAAGCCGTTGAATGAAATTAATTAAGTCTCGGTCCCCTCCGTCGGAGTTGGGGAAACGATAGGTTATTGTTCTGCCGGGAGTTACAGCGTCCGCGCGGGTCTCGGGGACGACGTTGTTGCTGGAGTCAATAGTTTGCGACTCTACGCGTTCCCAGGTTTTTGTTGTGTTGTTGTACACAAAAAGTGCGGTGGAACCGTCCGCTAGGATGACTTTAATTGTCAAAGAGATTTTATCGGGATTGAATCCGGGTATGGTATTTACTACCGTCAGCAGTTGGATGAAATCATTCAAAAATCCAATGCCGCTATTCTTTAAGTAATTTCCGACTGCAGTGGCGGATTGGGGGCGTTCCACTAGGTCATAAGCATTTTGTGGGAATTCGGCTCTATTATCTATATGAATCTCTCGTCTGTTATTTTCAATGACGAAATTCACGTAGTTTGTTACCGCGCTGCTCACTGGATACTCGGTGCCAATTGTTCCTCTGCGGAAGCGTTTCACCTGTTTTGTTAACGGGTTCACTACGTATATGTTTAGCGTTCCGTCAGCCGGGGCGCTCTGTGCCGCGGAGTCAAATTGTTCGAATGTCGAACATGTGGTGCATATAGTAGTGTTTGCGAATGTGTTGAAACATGTGCTGGCGAGTACAATTGCGATTAAAAAGCGCATGGTTACCTGCTCCCTGTAATAAGTCGCGAATTTCCAGATGGCCTTGTGTTTCAATAAGGCAAGGGTTTTATATTGTTGGCATTTGGATATGTCAAGCGCCTTTTGGGGTGCTGGGTATGTGCTTTGCAGGCATATATCAAGAAAAAAGGCGTCATAAGACGCCCTTTCTCCAAGCCCTAGCTGCAGTGAAATTCATCCCGTCTCGCCCGGTGCCGCTGCCTGCCAACCACACATCTGGCCTTCGTTCTGCTGCTTCAGCCATTCCTGCAGCGGGGAGAAGTATTCCAGCATCGGGCCGGCGTCGAGCTTGTCGTTGCCGGTCAGTTCCTTCAGCGTGGCCTGCCACGGCTGGCTGGAGCCCTTGCTCAGCATTGCCCAGAACTTCTGGCCGGCTTCCTTGTTGCCGTAGAAGCTGCACTCGTTGAGCGGGCCGGTATAGCCGGATGCATCGCACAGACCCTTGTAGAACTGGTACTGCAGGATGCGCGCGAGGAAATAGCGCAGGTACGGGGTGTTGCCGGGCACGTGGAATTTGGCACCGGCGTCGAAGAACTCTTCACCGCGTGCGCTGGCTGGGGCCACGCCCTGGTACTGGGCCTTCAGTTCCCACCACTTCTGGTTGTACTGGTCCGGCTTGATCGAGCCGTCGAACACTCCCCAGCGCCAGCGGTCGATCATCAGCCCGAACGGCAGGAACGACACGCCCGACATGGCCATGCGCATCTGTGCGTTGATGGTGGCTTCGCGGCTTTCCTGCTGCGCGCCGACCAGGCCGATCGAGTTGAGGTACTTAGGCGTCATCGCCAGCACGATGGTGTCGCCGATGGCTTCATGGAAGCCGTCGTTGGCGCCGCCCTGGAACAACGGCGGCAGCGGGTTGTAGGCCAGGTCGTAATAGATGTGGCCCAGCTCGTGGTAGATGGTGGTGAAGTTTTCCTCGTTCGGGGTGATGCACATCTTGGTGCGCACGTCCGGGCCCACATCCTTGCCGTCACCGCCCATGTTCATATCCCAGGCGCTGGCATGACAGACCACGTTGCGATCCAACGGCTTGATGAACTGGGTGTTCTGCCAGTAGCTCTCCGGCAGCTTGGGCATGCCCAGCGACACGTAGAAGTCCTGCGCGCGCTCGGTCATCTGCTTGGCGGTCGCCAACTCGGCTTCACGCTGGGCCTTGAAACGGCTGGCCGGGTCGGTGCCACCGGCCTTGGCCAGGGCGGCGCTGAGGTTGCCCTGGTACTGCTTTTCAAGCGCGGCGGTGATGTCCAGGCTGCCTGCGTTCGGGTAGGGCGCGGTCATGTCCCACAGGTTGCTCCAGTCCTGCTGCCACATGTTGCCGGTCAGGTGTGCAGCAATCATGCCGCCGCCCACTTCGGCCTTGTCCTTGCCGTATTCCTTGTCCAGCTTGGTGCGGGTGTAGCAGTGCAACTGTTCGTACAGCGGCTTGAGCTGTCCCCACAGGCGGTCGGTTTCCGGACCGACCTGGTCGGCCGGCATGTCGTAGCCGCTGCGCCACATCTGGCCGGCATCGGTGTAGCCCAGCTCGCGGGCGCCTTCATTGACCAGCTCGACAAAGCGCTGGTAGTTGGCGCGCGACGGCACGGCGGTGGAGTGCCAGCCCTGCCATGCGTCGAGCTGCTTGTCGTAATCACGCGAGCTGGCCAGTACCTGCTCCAGGTCGCCAATCTGGCGGCAGTTCTGCTTGTCGCCGTCGCCGGTGCAGTAGGTGCCTGCGCCGTAGTCGCCTTCCAGCTTGGTGGCGATGCCCGCCAGCTCGGCAAGCTTCTGCGGGTCGCGCGGGGCAGGCATGGAGGTCATCAGCTTGAGCAGGCTGATGGCGCGCTTGGTATCAGCGCTCATCGGTTGGCCGTCGTACTTGTTGGCCTGCTCGATCCAGCCATTGAGAACGGTCAGCCAGCGCTCGTTGGCCTTGGCCGCGACGCGTGCCGAATCGTCGTTGATGTAGGTGGACGACAGCCACTGCGCCGAGGTCATCTCCGGGTACATGGCCTTATATTCGGCATTGACCCGGGCAATGAACTGGTCGGCGCTTTCGGCCGGTGCGGCCTGGGTGGTGGCCGGCTTGGCGGCGTCGGTGGCGGCGTCCTTTTTACAGGCAGCCAACGAGAGCACGGCCACGCCGACGGCGGCGGCCAGGACCAAATGACGATTCTTCACAGCAAACCCCGGTTTGTAAGTACCGGCGAAGGCTAGTGGGGCGGCGGCCGGGCCGCAAGTGGGCAAAGGTCAGCGCTTGAGCGCCATCAGCAATACGCCGCCGCCGATCATGGCCACCCCCAGCCATTCGCGCCAAGCCAGGCGCTCATGAAGGAAGAACGCCGCAAAGACAGCGACCAGAACCACGCTTAGCTTGTCGACGGGGGCTACCTGGGAGGCGGGGCCCGTTTGCAGGGCACGGAAATAGCACAGCCAGGAGGCGCCGGTGGCAAGTGCCGACAGAAGTAGCCAGCCGAGTGTTGTTCCAGGCATTTGTAGCGGGTTGGCCCACTTGCCCGTTGCTGCAACGAACATCGCCAGCACGATGCTGATGATGATTGTGCGCACCAGCATTGCCATGTCCGAGTCGATGTTCTGCAAACCAAGCTTGACGAAGATGGCGGTCAGTGCGGCGAACGCGGCGGACAACAACGCCCATGGGAGCCATTGCGGCAGGCTTGTCATGGAAGCTCCTTGTTGGCGGCAACAACGATTTGCAGGTGCTGCGTGAGCTGCAAAGTGGGTGGGTGTGTGATGAGGCATGGAACGGGTTGCTGCGGAAAACTCCCACGATCCGTCCTCCACCTTTTCAGGGGGCTGGCTCTGAACCAGAACTCAATGCATCAGGTGTGCAGCGTTCTTGCGCTCACCTGGCTTGGAAAAGCAGCGCGGAGATCGGGGCTACGTTTGGACGGCCAACAACAACCCACCCTGTTTTACCCCGCACACTGGGCAAATACGTCCCGAGAACGGTCATACACCGAAGTCTGCACCTGCATCAGGCCCAATACCGACGGGAACAGGTTGTCCTGTTCGGTGGGCTGCGATGCGCGGTGGCGCACGCAATTCATGTCCAGCCCACGGTCGGCCACAAACCCGGGCGAGAACCACATGACCATCGGTACGCGGGTCTGTTCCTGCGGGGCGATCGCATAGGGCATGCCATGCAGATACAGGCCCTTCTCGCCCAGCGATTCACCATGGTCGGACAGGTAGATCATGGCGGTGTCGTAGTCATCCAGGCTGCGCAGGCTGGCGATGGTGCGGCTCAGGAAGTGATCGGTGTAACGGATGGCGTTGTCGTAACTGTTGACGATCTCGTCGCGGCTGCACTTGCCCAGGTCCGGGGTGTCGCAGGTGGGGGCGAATTGACGGAACTGCGCCGGGTAGCGCTGGAAGTAGCTGGGGCCGTGGTTGCCCAGTTGGTGCAGTACCACCACCCGGTCACCGGGCTTGGCGCGTACCTGTGCGGCCAGGTTGTCGATGAGGATTTCGTCCATGCAGCGGCCGTCGGCGCACAGGCCGGGCAGGGTAGCGTCGTCCAGGCGCTCGATTGCCAGACCGTCGCACACACCCTTGCAGCCGGACTGGTTGTCGCGCCACAAGGTGCTGATGCCGGCGTGTTCCAGCACGTGCAAGAGTGATTGGTGGCTGCGGATCTTTTTCTCGTCGTAGTCGTGGCGACCGAAGGGCGAGAACATGCACGGTAGCGATACCTCGGTACTTGAGCCGCAGGCGTGCATGTCGGGGAAGTTGATCACGCCGGTCTGGGCCAGCTCCGGGGTGGTCTGGCGGGCATAGCCGTTCAAGCCCCAGTTCTGCGCCCGCACGGTTTCGCCGACCACCACAACCAGCAGCCGTGGCTTGCTGCCAGCAGCGCGTGGCATCAGCTTGGCGTCGGCGCCAACGGGAAGCTTGGGCTGTTTCTTGATCGGGCTGGCGCTGGACAGGTTCTGCTTCAAAGCAATCAGATAGTTCACCGGCGTGGCCAGGTAGCGCACCTCGCGGTGGTTGCGCATCAAGGCCGAGATGTCCTGGAACGATGCCATCGCACCGGCGCCGGTTACCACCAGCACGCCAGCGATGAAGGCCAGGCGCCACAGCAACGCCTTGCCCCAGCTGCGCCTGCGCAGTCTTACCCGCCACAGCAGCAGTACCGGCAGCAGGCCATAACCCAGCAGCGGCAGGATAAGGGCAGGGGTCATCAGCTCGCTGCTTTCCTTGCGATCGGTGGCAAGGACATTGCGCAGCATGTCCGCGTCCAGGTAGACGTTGAAGCTGTTCATGTAATGCACCGCAAACGCGGTGGTGATCAGCAGCAGCGTCAACAGCACCCTGGCATTCCAGCGCCACAGCAGCAGGCCCATCAGCAAGGCGTGCACGCCTACCAGCAGGGCCAACAGTGATACCGCGAACAACGGGTTGCCCGGGTTGGCAGCCATCGCGCTGCGCCAGAACAAGGTGTTACAGACCAGCGCGAAGAACAGGCTGGCGGCGATGATCAAGGTTTCGGTGGTGATTTCCGGCCGAAACGCCAGCAGCTTGCCCCAGGCAATGCGCAGCGGATGGGGCCGAGTAAGGGCGATGCTCATGCGCCTTCTCCGGCGACAGCGGGAGTCTGCGCGCGGATGCGTGCAGGCGAAGGGGAGGGCGCGAACATCCAGGCGTAAAGCAGCACGGCAACCAGCCAGCTGATGGCCAACGACCACAGGTCATGGGAAAGAAAATGCGCGCCGCGCAGCTGCTGGGTGATACCGAAAACCGCACCTATCGCCAGCGGGATCACCAAGGCCGGCCAACGCCACTGCGGCCGGACCTGCAGCATGAAGAAGTACAGTGCAATCCACGCATAGCCGGAACCGGCATGTCCGGCGGGGAAACAGGCTGCGTGGCCGAGCAGGACCGGGCGCTGCTCGAACAGACCGATGAACGGGCGCAGGCCGCCATAACGCTGCAGGTCCCACGGGCAGTCCATATGCGTCCAGGACTTGAGCAGCGCGACGATGCCGGTGGACAAGGCAACAGACAACAGCAGGTAAGCCAACGGGCGTTGCAGGGGCTTCCAGCGCGCATCCATGCTGCCGCGGATCAGGCCGAGAATGACCAGGGCGGCAGCGAAGAAGCTGAGGTTGCGGCCGCCCTTGTGCACCAGATTGCTGGCCCACCAGGCGTCCTTGGCGGCCCATTGACCACCTTGCAGGTGGAACAGTTGATCAGCCAGCCATTGGTCCACGCCGCCTGCCATCAGTACGGTGCTGGCCCCCAGTGCCAACAGCAGTGGCAGCCCGAGCGCACGGCCCGCGAAGGCGACGCGGCTAGCCGGTTGTGGGGACTGGGTCAGGGAAAGTTGCCGAGGCAGGAGCATGGAGCAGGCAGACCATCAGGAGGATGGCGGCATGCTGTTCCTGCGCGTGTCGGAGACCAGTCGGAGCGATGTGGGATTTATGTCGGAACTTCAGATTGGGCGAGGGCGGCGGAAGCGTCCGCCCTCGCCCGTACTACGTGCGCGGTTCTAGTCGCTGTCGTCCTGCGCTGCGGCATCGCCGCCTTCCACCACGCCGTGGGTGCGGGACACACACTCGGCTTGCAGTGCAGTGCCTGGCAACAGTTGCCAGTTGTTGCGGTTGGCGCTGCCGATGTCGATCACCTGGCTGCGGTCGGCGCAGGGGGACATGACCTTGTCGAGAACGAACAGCCAGCGGTGCTGCGGATCCTGTGTGACCCAGCGCGCGGCATCCTCCCACTGTTCGGCAACAGGTCGTTTGAAGCCGAAATCCGTGGCTTGCGGATGGGTCTGCAGCAGGTTCTGTTCACGCCAGGCGACCATGCCCAATTCAGCATCGGGGCCGATGCGTGCGCGTACCTTGTCCATCACCAGCGACGCCGAACTGTAGGGGTCCAGGGCGGGCATTGCGCCCAGGCCGTACATCGACCAGAGCAGCACCGTGGTCAGGACCACGGCCAAACCGGCGCGGCGCAAGCGCAGCACCGCCACCAGCAGCAGACTGGCGATCGCGAAACCGATCAACCACCAGCCCACCTGCGGCAGGATCCATGGGTCGATCGCGCGTTTCATGGCGTTGCGCTGCGCCCAGCCATCGCCATGCACGGCGCCGTAGCCGACCACCAGTGTGGCCACCGCCAGCACCACGACATACAGCAGCAGCAGCCAGCGCACGCCGGTCCGTCGGAGCAGGCCCGGCAGCAGTGGGGCTGCGGCTACGGCCAAGGCGGGCAGCATCGGCAGAATGTAGACCTCGCGCTTGCCCGGGCTGGCGCTGAAGAACACAAGCACCAGCAAGGCCCAGCCCAACAACAGGAGGTAACGCGGATCGGCACGGCGGCAGCGGCGCCACCAGGCCGGCAGCAGCCACGGCGCCAGCAGGCTGCCCGGCAGCCACAATGTGGCCATCACCTGCAGGTAGTACCAGAACGGCTGGTGGTGGTGCCAGGCGTTGGCGTAGCGGGTGCCAGTCTGTTTGAACAGCAGTTCCTTGGCATAGGCCTGCAGGTGTGGGTCGGGATCCTGCACGAGGGCAATGGCCAGGGGGCCCAGCCAGATCGCGGTGCCGGCCAGGAAGGCTGGCAGCAACAGCCACCACCCCCAACTGCGGCCCGGGCCGGCGGCCTGCGGATGCCGCCAGCGCCACGTCATCCAGGGCAACAGCATCAGCAGGGGCAGAAAACCCACGCCCTTGGTCACCGTGCCGGCGCCCGCGGCAAAGCAGGCCAGGGCGAAGGCGCCCCAGTTCGGGCCCAACAGCAGATGCCGTACCAGGCCCCACAAGGCCAGCGTGGTCATGCCGACCAGCACCATGTCGATCTGTGCACGCTTGGCCATCAGTCCGAACTGGATGCAGACGAACAGTGCCACGACCGCATAGCGTGCAATCTGCCGGTTCCACAGCCGGCGGCTCATGTCCCAGGTCAGCCACAGCGTCAGCAGCGCTGCCAGCAGCGAGGGCAACAGGAAGGACAGGTTCCAGCTGCCGAGCAACTTGTAGGTTGCCGCCTGTATCCACATGAAGGTGGCCGGCTTTTCCGCATACAGCTCACTGCCACGATGGGGCAGCAGCCATTGCCCGGTCTCCACCATGTGCCGGGCCGCAAGTACGAAGCGGGGTTCATCCGGGGGGGTAGGTGAGCGCATGCCCAGGCCGGCCAGCAGGCTGGCAACGACCAGCGCGATGAGGATGGCGAACCAGAGGCGGTGGGAAGAGCGAGGGGATGAGGTCGGGCGCACGCGGGGCTCGGGGTCAAAGGCTGGCAGGATCATGACGTGTTCAACGTTGGAAACGCGTCGAAGCCCGGCTTGGCGGGTTTCCGACGCCATTCCGACGACGTCGGCGCTAGGATACGTCGACATGACCCCGTTCCGGGGTGGCAAGGTTACGCCCGCATGCGGCTGCTGGTCATTGAAGACAATCGCAATCTGATCGCCAACCTGTTCGATTATTTCGAAGCGCGCGGGCATACCCTGGATGTGGCTCCCGATGGCATTACCGGGCTGCATCTGGCCGGCACGCAGAACTACGACGCCATCCTGCTGGACTGGATGTTGCCGCGGATGGAAGGGCCGGAGGTGCTGCGCAAACTGCGCGAGGACTTCCGCTCCGAAGTGCCGGTGATCATGCTGACCGCGCGCGACGAGTTGCCGGACAAGATCGCCGGGTTCCGGGCCGGTGCCGATGACTACCTCACCAAACCGTTCGCGCTGCCTGAGTTGGAGGTGCGGCTGGATGCCGTGCTTGCACGTACCCGCGGCCGTAACCCGCGCAAGTTGCTGGAAGTGCACGACCTGCAATTGGACCTGGCAACGCTGGAAGCGCAACGCGCGGGGCAGGTGCTGCACCTGTACCCGGCCTGCCGCAAACTGCTGGAAGTGCTGATGCGCGCCAGCCCCGCCGCGGTGCCGCGCGACCAGTTGGAATACGCGCTGTGGGGCGACGAGCCACCCGATGGCGACATGCTGCGCTCCCATATCTATGAGTTGCGCCGCGCCGTGGATGGCCCGTTCGAACAGAAGCTGCTGCACACCTTGCCGCGCGTTGGCTACCGCCTGTCCGTGCCGGCCCCGGAAAGTAGCCGATGACCCGTCGCACGCTTCGACGCAAGCTGCTGGGCTGGCTGTCGATCTACGTCGCGCTGGTGACCCTGGCTGTGTTCAGTGCGGCCAACTATGTGCATGAGCATGCCGAGCATGCGGTGTGGCGGTCGCTGCTGAACACCGAGCTGGACAGCATCATCGGCCAGATGCGTGGCGATCCGGAGTACCGCTGGCAGAATTCGGACACCCTGCATTTTTTCAGCGCCAATGAACCCGGCGGGATCCCGCAGGAGCTGATGACGCTGCGGCCGGGACTGCACGATGGCGCCTTGCTGGAAGGCAAGCAGGCCGCGGTGATGGTGCGCGATACCTCTGACTTCGGGCGGGTGGTGTTGGCGCTGGACATCAGCGATTTCGGTGAGCTCGAGCACTTCGTCACCCGCTGGGCGCTGCTGGCGGGCGTCGCCTTGCTGCTGGTGACCCTGCTGATGGCGTGGGTGGGCATGACCCGCCTGGTACGGCCATTGTCGGTGCTTGCGCAGGACATCGCGAACCTGCGCCCTGAGCGCAAGGGTCAGCAGATCGTCGTTGATCGCCGTGGTAGCACCGAGCTGGAAGTGATTGCGGGTGCGTTGAATGACTACCTGCAGCGAAACGAACATTTCGTCGAGCGCGAGCGTGCCTTCATCAGCACGGCCAGCCACGAGTTACGCACGCCGATCGCGGTGATCACCGGCGCTGCCGAGCTTGCGCTGGAGCAACCCGGCGTGCCGGACCGCGCGCGCCACCAACTGCAGCGCGTGCGTGCCACCGCAGGTGGCGTGGAGCAGTTGATCCAGCTGCTGCTGGTGTTGGCGCGCGATCCCGCGCGATTGGTGGCGATGAGTGAGCTGGTGGCGCTGGAGCAGCTGTTGCCGGAGATCGTCGAGGACCACCGCTATCTCGCCACGGGCAAGGAATTGCAGCTGCAACTGGAGGAGTTGGCACCCTGCCGCATCCTTGCACCACTGGCAGTGGTACAGGCGGCGATAGGCAACCTGCTGCGCAATGCGATTGAAAACAGCGACCGCGGCGTGGTGCGTCTTGGCGTTACTGCAGGAGCCGTGTTGACCATCGAAGACCCAGGGCATGGCATGAGCCCGGAGGAAGTGGCGCAGGTCTACGCCCGCATGGCCAAGGGGGAGCGCAGCCCGGGCGCCGGCATTGGCCTGGACCTGATAGGGCGACTTTGCGAGCACCTTGGCTGGCGGTTGCAGATCGATTCGCAACCCGAGCACGGTACGCGGGTAACGCTGGACATGAGCAGCTCGCAACCTGACCGGTAGCAGCGGCGTAAGCCGCAAACAAGCCAACTCCTGTAGTGCCGAGCCATGCTCGGCAGAGGCTTTCCCGGTAAAGCCCATTGCCGAGCATGGCTCGGCACTACCTGTGGGCGCGCGCCAAGACGTTGAGTGCGGGCAACGCTTCGGCAGAGGCTCATCGGTGGAAGCGGCGCAAGCCGCGAACAAGCCAACCCCTATGGTGCCGAGCCATGCTCGGCAGAGGCTTCGCACTAAACCCCATTGCCGAGCATGGCTCGGCGCTGCCCGTCGGGCTGCGTTATGACGCGGTTGCCGGCAATAGATCGCGTTCGATCAACCAACGACGGGCATCGTCCGCATCCTGCTCGAACCAGGCCTGGGTCGAGCCCAGCCGATAGGTGTAGCCCCAGCTGTCCATGTCGGCCATCAATCGCGCGCTGCCAACACCGGGCAACTGCCCGGCCAGCACGATCTGCAGATAGCAGGTGGCATCCTCTTCCGGTACCGAATCGGTGGCGTCGGTGTGCACCTGCGCGCGTCGCTCGGGCGGCAGCACGATCAGGTGGCAGGATTCGTGCAGCATCGAGTGCACCGGCGTGTCGTCACGTACATAGACATCGCAGGCGATGATGCCGGCCTCCGGTTCACCCCAATAGCTGCCGGGGATCTTCTGGCCTGCATCGACATGGTTCAAACGCAGGCCATGGCGCGCCAACAGCGCAGCGGCGGCGTCCCATGGGATATCGCCGACGCACAGCACGCTGGCGCTGGATTCAGGGGCAGGGGTGTCGTTCACGGTATCTGCCCGGCGGCATGGCCGCCGGGTCCTTGTTACTTGTCGTCGGGCAACGCCACGGAAATGTCGAGCACGTCGTTGGCGCCATCCTTGACCAGGTCAACCTTGACCGCGTCGGCGTCGATGTTCACGTACTTCTTGATCACTTCCAGCAGCTCACGCTGCAGCAGCGGCAGGTAATCCGGGCCGCCACGGTTGCTGCGTTCCTGCGCGATGATGATCTGCAGGCGGTTTTTCGCGGTTTCGGCGGTAGTCTTCTTCTGCTTAAGGAAGTCGAGCAGTCCCATGCTTATCCTCCAAACAGCTTGCTGAAGAAGCCTTTCTTCTCCACGGTGGTGAAGCGCATCGGGCGCTCCTCGCCAAGGATGCGGCTGACCGCGTCCTCATAGGCCTGGCCGGCCGGGGATTCGGTGTCCAGGATCACCGGCTCCCCCTTGTTGGAGGCGTTGAGCACGTCCCCAGACTCCGGGATCACGCCGATGGCCTTCAGCCCCAGCACTTCTTCCACGTCGGTGATGCTCAGCATCTCGCCGCTTTCCACGCGGGTCGGGCTGTAGCGGGTCAGCAGCAGGAAGGCCGGGACCGGCTTGCCGGCTTCGGCATTGGCGGTCTTGGAGTCCAACAGGCCGATGATGCGGTCCGAGTCGCGCACCGAGGACACTTCCGGGTTCACCACCACAACCGCGCGGTCGGCGAAGTACATCGCCAGGAAGGCACCCTTTTCGATGCCGGCCGGCGAGTCGCAGATGATGAAATCGAAGCCGTCGGCAGCCAGATCCTTTAGGACCTTCTCCACGCCTTCCTTGTTCAGTGCGTCCTTGTCGCGGGTCTGCGAGGCAGCCAGCACGTACAGGTTCTCGAAGCGCTTGTCCTTGATCAGGGCCTGCTTCAGCGTGGCCTCACCGTGGACCACGTTGACGAAGTCATATACCACCCGGCGCTCGCAGCCCATGATCAGGTCGAGGTTGCGCAGGCCGACGTCGAAGTCGATGACGGCGACTTTCTTGCCGCGACGGGCGAGGCCACATGCGAGGCTGGCGCTTGAGGTGGTCTTGCCAACGCCGCCCTTGCCGGAGGTGACTACGAGAATTTCAGCCAAAGGATTACTCCTGGAGTTCTGTGTGGGCCGCCGCGTCAATCAAGCGCAGCGATCATGATTTGGTCCTGTTCCAGCCACACCTGTACGGCTTTGCCGCGCAGGTTGTCAGGAATATCGTCCAGTACCTTATACCGTCCTGCAATGGCAACCAGTTCAGCATGGAAGTCGCGGCAGAAGATGCGCGCGCCCTCGTTGCCTTGAGCGCCGGCCAAAGCCCGGCCCCGCAGCGTACCGTAGATATGGATGCTGCCATCGGCAATGACCTCGGCGCCGGCACCCACCGTTGAGAGTACGGTCAGGTCGCAGTTCTCGGCGTACAGCTGCTGGCCGGAGCGGACGGTGGTCAGCTGCATGCGGCCGACCTGTGCCACGGCGGCGGCCGGGGCGGGCGGCGGCGGGGGCGCCGGTTCGGCTGCGCGCTTCTTGGGCGGCGGGGGAGGGGCGGGTTCGGCCTCGGCGCGCTCGTACTGGGCGCGGAACTTGGCCAGCAACGGCAGGCCAAGCTGTTCGGAAAGGGTTTCGGTTTCGCTGGTGCCGTAGGCCAGGGCAACCGGCAATACGCCGGCGTCGCGCAGGCCGTTGACCAGTTCCTGGGCGGTGGCCCGGTCCGGGACCTGGCTGAGCCCGCCGAAATCCAGGATCACCGCGGCGCGGCCAAACAGTTTGGGTGCACGGGCCACGCGCTCGCGCATTTCCTGGGTCAGGCGCGCCACGTCGAGGGTGCGGATACGCAGGTTGGCAATGCCGACCTGCCCGATTTTCAGTTCACCAGCTTGTTCGTAATCCAAATTCACTGCCATCTCAGGTTCCCGTCGGCCGTTGCTGCAACGGCCGGCGTGTGTTGCCTACCCAAGGGACGTCGGGCAGGTTGTCGCCATAGGTTTCCTTCACCCATTCGTAGCTGCACAGGTCCTTGAGCAGCATGCTGGCACGCACGTCGACGGCCGGCATGGTGTTCTGGCCAACCTCGCGGAAGCCGAAACTGCCATGGAACAGCAGCGCGGCGTCGGCGCCATGGTCCAGGAAAACCTCGCATGCCATCTGCGGGTAACGCAACTCGGCATAGCTCTGCGCGTCGGCGTAGAACGCACGGCCTACGCCACCACCACGGCGGCGGCTGGCCACCACGATGCGGTCAATGTAGAAGAAGCTGGGATAACGCTGCTGGAACCAGGCGAAGTTGCAGCTGTCGTGATCGCTATGGCTGCCATAGCCGACCAGAAAGCCGGCCATGTTGCCGTCACGCTCGGCGACGCGGAAATACTCGGCTGTTTCGTAAAAACGCCGCACCTTGGCGGCATCCAGCGGCAGGATCGCGAGACCGGCGTTGTTGTTCAGTGCCAGAACCGAATCGAGCTCGTGCTCGCGCACGTCGCGGATGACAATCGACATTGTGACTCCGGGGGTGAAGCGGTCGGCCCTGGTGGGCTGTCGGCGGATTATCGCATGGCTGGCCGGGCCGGGCGAGTCGCTGCCGGTACGTAGAAGCATGACTTCCGTGGGAGGGCGCAAAGGCCCGGCGCTCCGTACCATGCACGCATGTTGGGATATCTCAGTCATACCCGTGTTCTCCGCCTGGCGGGCCTCTTCACCTGGGCCATCGTCGCCTTGCCGTTGATCTATACCCAGTACGCGCTGCAGGACGAGGTTGCCCTGGTACGTCCGGGCGAGGGGCTGTGGCTGGGGCTGGTCTATTTCGCGTTCGGCGCCTGCTATTTCTGGCTGACCCGTGGCTTGAGCAGTGGCGGTCATGCGCATTGGTATGACCGTCTGTTGCTGCTGGTACTTACGGTATGCGCCTTGGCGGTGAGTTTCCTCAATGGCTCGGGGCTGGGCAGCATCCTGATGATGGTGGCGGCCGGGGTGATCCCCTGGTTGCTGCCGGTGCGGCTGGGCGTGGCGTGGTTGCTGGTCAGCCAGCTGACGGTGCTGCCGGTTTACTCGATGCTGGGCTTCTCGTTGTTCGAGGCATTGATGCAATCGCTGCTGTACGGCGGTTTCTCTTTGTTCATCTTTGTCACGAGCCTGGTGGCGCGCCAGCAGACCCAGGCGCGTGAGGAACAGCGCCGGCTCAATGCCGAGCTGCGGGCCACGCGCCTGCTGCTGGCAGAGAGCGCGCGGGTCAATGAGCGCACCCGTATTTCGCGCGAGCTGCACGATCTGCTGGGCCATCACCTGACCGCGCTCAGCCTGAACCTGGAAGTGGCCGGGCATATCACCGAGGGGCAGGCGCAGGAGCACGTGCGCCAGGCCCATACCTTGGCCAAATTGCTGCTTACCGACGTGCGCGAAGCGGTAAGCCAGTTGCGTGAAAGTGGCGCCATCGACCTGGCGGCGGCCTTGCGGCCCTTGGCCGAGCGGGTGCCGTCGCTGCAGATCCACCTGGATATCGCTGAGCCCTTGAATGTGGAGGACCCCGAGCGGGCCCACGTCATGCTGCGTTGTACCCAGGAGATCATCACCAACGCGGTGCGCCACGCCGGCGCACGCAATCTCTGGATCAAGGTCGTGAAGGATGATGGCCAGATCGTCATCGATGCACATGATGACGGCATCGGTGGCGATGATGATGCGATCATGCCCGGAAATGGCCTGCGGGGCATGCGCGAGCGGCTGGATCAGCTGGGCGGACGGCTGGATGTGTCGGCACGTCGGGGCGAAGGTTTCTTCCTTCGCGCCAGTCTGCCGGTGGTAACCAATATGATGCTGGCCTCGGGGCCGCAAGGAGTGAACTGATGATCCGTGTCTGCCTGGTCGACGACCAAACCCTGGTACGGCAGGGCATCCGCTCACTGCTGGCGCTGGATGACTCCATCGAAGTGGTGGCCGAAGCCACCGACGGCCAGCAGGCGGTGGAGATCATTCCCACCGTGGCGCCGGACGTGGTGTTGATGGACATGCGCATGCCGGTGATGTCTGGGCTGGAGGCGCTGCAGACCCTGTCGCGGCTGGGCAAGCTGCCGCCGTCTATCATCCTGACCACGTTTGACGATGACCAGTTGGTGCTCGCCGGGCTCAAGGCCGGTGCCAAGGGCTATCTGCTCAAGGACGTGACGCTGGAGCAGTTGGTAGGGGCAATCCGCACCGTTGCCGGAGGCGGTTCGCTCGTACAGCCGGCCGTTACCCAGCGCCTGTTGTCGGGCCTGGAACACATGCGCAACGAGTTCGTCAGCCTCGACCGGCCGGATCCGCTCACGGATCGTGAAACCGAGATCCTGCGGCTGATGGCCAGCGGTTTTTCCAACAAGGAGATCGCCAACTCGCTGGGCGTGGCCGAAGGCACCATCAAGAACCACGTCTCCAACATCCTGTCCAAGCTGGGCGTACGTGACCGTACCCGGGCAGTGCTCAAGGCATTTGAGCTGCAGTTGGTCTGACCTCGCCGGGGCGCTGGCAAGGGCAGGGAGGCCTGCCTGAACAGGTTGCCGCGGCGGATTTGCAAATGTCTGCACACAAGGCTGGTGCAGGCGCCCCGGCAGGGGGAAAATAGCCGCAAGGCCACTCACCGTGGCCCGTACTATCGGTTGAAAGTGCGTAGGGTTGATGCTTGATGCGCTAACCTTCGTGCCGTCGATGGAACAGCGCACGCCGGCAATGGAAACCGGTGCGCCATTTGTCTTCAACAACCTGCGAAAAGCCTGATAGGATGGGGGCTTCGCTTCAATCAACCCGGCCGTGGGATCGGCCCCGGAGACTCCTGAATGACCCGTATTATCGAGTTCCTTATCGCCTTGGGGATCGTGGCTGGCCTGTTCGTCCTCATCGGCGTGTGCCTCCCGGGCGAGCGCCACATTTCCGAAAGCATTGAAACCAATCGCAAGATGACGATCGTGTATGACACGGTCAGCAGCCTGCGTCGCTTTAAAGACTGGAATCCGCTGGCCCTGCGTGACAAGGCCGTGGAGCTGAAGTTCAGCGGTCCGGACGCCGGCAAGGGCGCCCGTATGGACTACTCGTCCAAGGACAGCACCCTGGGCCAGGGCAGCTGGGAAGTCACCGACGCCGAGAAGAACAAGCGCGTCGTGATCGCCATCGACGACGTTACCCGTGGCAAGGACAAGGTCACCACCTTCACCCTTGAGCCGACCGGCAAGAACGACCGCAACGTCAAGATCACCCAGGATTACAGCGTCAACTACGGTTTCGACCTGTTTGGTCGCTATGCCGGCCTGTACGTCAGCCGTCACGTTGGTGATGACCTGAAGCTGGGCCTGTCGCGCATGGCCAACATGCTGGCTGCCGTGCCGAACGTTGACTACGCTGCCGCCGAAGCGCCGCTGACCGGCCTGAAGGTCGTCGACGTCCCGGCCGAGAACCTGCTGGTGGTCAACGCCGGCAACATCGACCGCAACAACGATGCCATCCAGAAGTCGATCGACGACAACATGGAGTGGATCAAGCGCACGATGGATGCCAACGGTCTGGTTGCTGCCGGTCCGGTGCGTATCGTGACCACCGATTTCGGCGCCGAGAAGTACGCATTCGACGTGGCCCTGCCGGTTCGCAAAGGCTCCGCTGCCCCGGCTGCCGACAAGGACAAGAAGGATGGCGAGGCTGACAAGGCTGCTGCTGCGCCGGCCCCGGTGGCTGCTGCGGGTGACGCTGCCGAGCTGAGCGTCAAGATCCCGGCCGGTAACCCGGTGAAGTACAGCCACGTTGCACCGCACCGCGCCGCTTCGGCGTCCTACACCGGCCATATGGCGGGTCTGGACCTGGCCCGCAACGGCCTGCGTGCATGGGCAACCACCATGGGCAACGAAGTTGTGGATCGTCCGTATGAGTCGTGGAAGGGTGGCGTGGCCAAGGCCTTCACCACTGATGGTTCCTACGACATCTACTGGGCAGTCAAGTAATCTTCGGTCTGTCGAAGATGACGTGATCCCGAAAACGCGCCGCTTCCAGCGGCGCGTTTTTTTTTGTGACTGGGCTTGGGAGTACAAATGATGTTGGGCACTGAGCGACGAGCACGTAAGCCTTCATTCCTGGCGTTCTGCGGTGGCCTGCTGGCGGCTGCGGCAATCGCTGCGTCGGCCTATGCGTCGCATGGGGTGAGCGAGCCGTTGGCGCAATCGCATCTCAACACCGCCGCGTTGTACGCCTTTGGTCACGGCGTGGTGCTGGTAGGCCTGGGCGCCGCCACGCTCAACCTGTTGGGGCGGGGTGCCTTGTACGTGTTGCTGGTGGGGACGCTGCTGTTCTCTGGCAGTCTGGCGGGGAACGTGCTGGCGCAATGGCCGACCACGCTGGCCCCCGCGGGTGGCATCACCTTGATGGGCGGCTGGGTGCTGCTGGCGCTCAGCGCGCTCAAGCGCTGACCCATGCCGCGTTACAGTCGCGGCTTCGATATCGAATCGGCGCACACGCACCTGCAACGCGCGGACAAGCGTCTGGCGAAGTGGATGCGGCAGTTGGGGCCGTTGCCTGCGCCGGATGGCTGGGGCCGTCGTTTCGACCCGGTGGACGCGCTGGCGCGGGCCATCCTGTTCCAGCAGCTCAGCGGCAAGGCGGCTTCCACCATTGTTGGCCGGGTGGAGGCTGCGATCGCCAGCCGACGCCTGCACGGCGCCACCCTCGATCGAATTGATGATGCCGCGCTGCGTGCCTGCGGTGTATCCGGCAACAAGACCCTGGCACTGCGGGACCTGACCCGCCGTGAGGCCGGCGGCGAGCTGCCAAGCCTACGGCGCATGGCGGTGATGGAGCATCAGGACATCATTGATGCATGGGTCCCGGTGCGTGGTATCGGTCGCTGGACGGTGGAGATGATGCTGATGTTCCGGCTCGGCCGTCCCGACATCCTGCCGGTGGATGACCTCGGCATCCGCAAGGGAGCGCAGCGCGTGGATGCAGCGGAGGCGATGCCGAGCCCCAAGGCGTTGGCCGAGCGTGGTGAGCGCTGGGGGCCTTACCGGACTTATGCCAGTTTTTACCTGTGGCGCATCGCCGACTTCAGCACTGGTCCCAAGCAGGCGACAAACCGCTCGCAGGACTGAAAGCGCGAAGCGGACAGGAACGGCGCAAGCCGCGAAGCAAGCGCCGCAGCAGCCACAGCAGACCGCGCTTGGGCTGGGTCCAGCTCAGGCCGATTTCCAGCAGATCACTGCTTGTCCAATGGGTGCTTCATCCATCCACGGTGAGCGTGGTGTTCGGTTCGTGCTTCGGTCAGCGAGTGAGCGTAGGCCGGGTAAGCACGGCGCACCCGGCAATCGGGCCGCCGATGCCGCACCAAAGGCTCCGGGCGCGCTGCGCTTTCCCGGGAACCTTATGCCGGAAGGCGCAGATACTTGTCCCAGAGCAGGTTGCGAAAGCGGTTCTGCGGATCCCATTGCTGCTTGAGGGCGGCAAACTGTTCCGCCTGCGGATAGGCACGGTCGAACTGTGCCTGCGAAGCATGCAGCCGATACGGAAGATAGTAGCGGCCGCCATGGTCGAGCGCGGCGTCTATGAGGCGACGGGTCCAGCTGCGGCTGTATTGCTCGGCTGCGTTCCAGCTGCGCTGCTTGTGGTAAAGCACGAAGCAGAAAACGTCTTCGCGCGCCCAGCGCATCAGTGAGGTGGTATCGGCGGGCGCGTGCCGCACGGAAATATTCAGCGCATTGACGTCGTGCCTGCGCAGGATTGCCGCCATGCTGCGTGCGAATGAAGCAAATGCGGCAGTTGGGATGAAGTATTCCTGCAGCAGGTAGGAAGACATGCGCCGCGTGCGCGGCTCCAGTGAGGCGGCATCGAGGCTGGCTTCCAGGTTGCGCATGATCACCCGCGGTTCGTGCAGCAGACTGCGGGTTTGGTAGACGTCGCGCAACTGGTCGCCGCCGGGCAGCTCCGAGGCTGCCCAGATCAGGTTCTGGTCCTTGGGGTAGCTTGTGCGGGTGGGCATCAAGCGCCTGGCATCGGTCAACGGTGCCGTACTGCGCGACCAGCTGATTGCCAGCGGCGCATCGAACTGTGGCGGGATAAGGTCTGCGTTGTGCAGGAGGACATCCGGATGTCCTGCCACGTTTGCGGCGAACCAGGCCGGATAGTCAGCCAGTGCCACCTGCTCGACGTTGCGCGCGATCACCTCGTTGCGCGCAAGCTCCAGCTCTACCTCGGTGATGACACCCAGCCCCCCGTAACCGCCGATCACGGCGGCAAACAGCGCCGGCTGCTGGTCGCGTGACAGTTCCAGGATGCGCCCATCTGCGGTGACCAGTTGCAGGGCACACACGCTTCCGGCCAGCGCACCGCTGCCGACATAGCGGCCATGGCAGTTGACCGAGACCGAACCACCGATGCTGAAATTGCTGTAGCTCTGCATCACCTTGATTGCCAGATCGAGTGGGTCCAGCAACGCCTGCAGTTGTCGCCAACGCATGCCGGCCTGCACGCGGGCCCGCAGGCGGGCAGGGTCCAGCCACAGCAGGCGGTCCATGCGCCGCATGTCCAGTTGCAATGCCGCCGGCGCGCGGGTTTGACCGCCCATGCTGTAGCGGCCGCCAGCGATGCAGGCCGCTCCTTGCCAGCGCAGCAATGCGGCGGCGACGCCGGCGCTGCTGGGGGGCGTGACGACACCGGCGATGGCGGTATGGTCCAGTTGCGCAACGTCAGCGGCCTGCGTATCCGGCTTGCCCGGCGTGCACGCCGGCAACTGACTGATCAGGCCCGCGCCCAGCGTGGCCTGCAACAGGCGCCGCCGGTCAGGATCAGGCGTGGGCGTGCTCATCGCTGCGGTAGCACCAGTGCCAGGGTTCGTAGACGATGCCATGCGGGTTGTCGCGCGGGTAGCTCATATGGAAGCCAAAGCCCGGGGCATGTTGCTGCAGCCATGCGAATGCGGCGGTATGTTCAAACGATTCCTCGGCCGGTGGTTCACCGGGCGCGCTGATATCGAGCGCCGCGCCACTGTGATGTTCGCTGTAGCCGGGCGCGGCATTCACGGTGAGGATGTCTGCCACGCTCAGCCCGCGGGCAAGCTTGCGTTCGAAGATGCCCAGTTGATACGCATGGCTGCGATAACCGGAGATTGCATCCAGCGCCACTCCATCGATGGCTGCAGCCTGCTGCATCCGCTGCCAGCCGCGTGCTGCGCCCTTGGTAAGCCAGAGTGGGCGGCGATAGCGATCAAAACCTGCCAGGTGCAGGTGCAGGGGCTCGGCGACCAGGGGCAGCCCGGTATGCGCCGCATAGGCGTCGGCATCCAGATCCAGCTGCTGCAGCCGCAGCTGCAGTTGATGCAGTGGCAGCTCGCCGGCAGCCGGTGGAATGCGCTTTGGTTGCCGGCGCGCGGCATCCAGCGCGGCCAACGCAAAGCCTACGCCCGGCTCGTCCGCCAGCCGCGTGACCAGCGGCATCATGCCGCCCTGCAACTGTGCACCCAGGTAGCGCCCGTCATGCTTGCGGCGCAGTACATGGCTGGCCCGGGCGAGGATGCGGGCATCGTCATTGCTGCGGGCGCGCAGCAAGCCGCCGGGCCAGATCTCGATATCGGGCGTGTTGATCAGGATGTGGGGAGCATTGCGCATGCGCGCAGCTTAGGCCCGTCCGCTGTTGCCGGCCAGTCGTTTGAGTTCATCCAGCAGCGCGCGCGGCTGCTCCGGGCTGATCAGGATGCTGCCACCGTCGCGTAGCGGGATGACCAGCACCCGGCTGTCATCGGTGATCAGGCAGAAGCCCTTGCCGCCGTCCTTCATGTAGAAGTGACCGGCGCGGAAGCCCGGGTACTGGAAGCCGTTGGATTTCATGCCGGGCTTGAAGTCCGGATTCTCCGCAAAGTTGACGACGCGCGCCCGGTCCAGCCGCATGGAAGACAGGGGCACTCGGCGGGTGTATAGCGTCGCGGCGATGGTGAGCTGTTGCGGTTCCAGCAGCAGATGGCGGCGCCGGTATGCCAGGGTCAGGGCGCCCACGACCAAGGGCACCACGAGCCACGCCCCCCACGATGCGAACGCGGTGGTGAACGGTGGCTTGCCCGCAAACAGCTTGATCAGTGGGTCGATGCTGAGTACCAGCAGCATCGGTGCCCACACCCAGAACAGCAGCGAACTGGTCGGCGCGGCGATCCTGAAGGGTTCGATCCGCGTATCTGCGGCGTGCGTGTTCATGGCCGTGCCTTGATCCACTGTGCGATGTCGTTGACCAGGGCGGGATCAACATGGCCCGGGCGTGCGTACTCCTGCAGCGAGCCTTTGCCCTCACCGGCGATGCCCAGGTGGTTGAGCGCCGGGTAATGGTGGAAGCGATAGCGCTCGCCCTGCAGCCCCTTGTTCCACAGCTGCCAATCCGCATCGACCACCTGGAAGTCGCGACCGCCTTGCAGCAGCAGGACCGGTAGCTGGCTGTCGCGCGCATCAGCAATGGGATCAACCTTTTCCAGCTCTTGCCAGAACTGGCCGGGCACTTCCATCAGCCTGGCGTCCGGGTTGCTGCGCACCGCCGCGATGGCCGCATCAAGCGCATCCAGATGTGACTGCTCCTGCGCACTTATGCTGCCGTCCATGCTCACCATGTAGCGGTTCTGCTCGGCGAGCAGATCGAGAATGGGGCGAGCGGGAGCCGCAAACAGCACCAGCCCGGCCAACTTGCCGGGTGCGGCCTTGGCGATGCGCCCAGCCAGCAACCCACCCTGGCTGTGCCCCAGCAGATAGACCTGCTTGGCATCGATACCGCTGGTGCCGGCCAGGGTGCTGACCGCCGCGACGGCATCATCGGTGGTTTCGTCGTCGACGCTGAAGCCAGCCTTGAAGTCCTGCGGGCGGGCATGGGTGCGCTTGTCGTATCGCAGTACGGCGATGCCCTGCGCGGCCAGCGCGCGTGCGATATCCAGGAAGGGGCGATTCGGGCCGATGGTTTCATCGCGATCCTGCGGGCCGGAACCGTGCACCAGCACGACGGCCGGGAACGGCCCCTTGCCCTTGGGCAGGGCCAGCGTGCCGGGCAGGCCGGGCTTGCCCTCTGAGCCGCTGGGCACGGTGAAGGCCTGCTCACTGAAGTTGGCGTCATCGGCCGGTGCCGGTGCGGTTGCCGGTGCGGCAGGTTGCACCAGGAACCCGGCAACCTGATCGTCCTGATCGAAGACCACGCGGGCCTGCAAGCCACCGTTGGCGTACTGCAGGGGGATGACGACGATACGGTAGCCATCGGCTTCGCTGGTCTGTGCGTCCCCGCGCTTGCCGGCTGCTCCCATCTGCGCGGGCAATGATTCCCAGACCGCCTTGAGCTTTTCAGCGGGCACCGCGGCCTTCATCTGTGCAGAGAAGCTTGCTTCGGCTTGCGTGTACTGTCCGGCATCGAGTTGGTCGAGCAGGCGTGTAGCCAGTGTCGTCGGCGCTTCGCCTGCCATGGCCGGTACGGCGGCCAGCATCATTGCGCCGGCGATCCTTGCAAGCAGCGTCTTCATCAGTGCTCCTTCTTGAAAATGAGCATTGCCGGTGAGAGTTGGCCGTAATGCACCATGTTGACCAGTTCCCAGCCAAGGTTGCCCTGCTTGGTCAGCTCCGCCTGCACTTTCTCGGCAGTGGGCCCGCCCTTGAGCATCGAGGCAGGCAGTTCGATGGTGAGGTATTGCCAGCGCTTGCTCATCATTCTTCCTTGTCGTCTGATTTGGGCTTGGGTAGACGGCCTGCCTTGCGCAGGGCGTCGCGGATCACGTACTCGATCTGTGCGTTGAGGCTGCGCAGTTCGTCATCGGCCCAGCGTTGGGCAGCCGCCAGAACCTCGGCGTTGATGCGCAGCGGGTAGGCCTTCTTTTCACTCACCGGCGCGGTGCCCCTGCGCTGCCGCGACGCAGATGCAGCACCAGCGAAATCCCCAGTGCGTTGACCGTCACAACCAGCGCGATAACCACGCCGTAGGCGACGTTGCGGTTGTCACCGGACAGGTAAACGCCGATCCCACCGACAAACAGGCACAGTGCGATCAATGCCCAGCGCAGGCCGACGCCGCGCGCATGCGCGGTGCCGGGGCGGCCGCTCCACACGGCAAAGCACAGGGCCGGGATGCCGGTGGCGGCGATGATCAGGGGGGCGTAAACATTCACTACGGATACCTCGTTACACGGTTCAGTACAGCGAGCCAGCGTTGACGATCGGCTGGGTGCCACGATCAGAACACAGCACGGTGAGCAGGTTGCTGACCATGTGCGCCTTGCGTTCTTCATCCAGGGTGACGACATCGTTCTTCTGCAGTTCCAGCAGCGCCATCTCCACCATGCCGACGGCGCCGGCAACGATCTGCGTACGTGCAGCAATCACGGCGCTGGCCTGTTGGCGCTGCAGCATGGCCTGGGCGATTTCCGGAGCGTAGGCGAGGTGGCTGATGCGCGCATCCAGTACCTGCACGCCGGCATCGGCCAGGCGCTCGGCCAGTTCATCCTTCAGGTGCTGGGAGATTTCAGCGGCGTGGCTGCGCAGGGCGAGCTGGCCTTCGGTGTGCTGGTCATACGGATAGCTGGTAGCCATTGCGCGCAGCGCCGATTCGGACTGGATGTGCACGAAGCTTTCGTAGTCATCCACGTTGTACACGGCTTCTGAAGCATCGATCACCTGCCAGACGATGACCGCGGCAATCTCGATCGGCGAACCGTCCAGTTCGTTGACCTTGAGCTTGCCACTTTCGAAATTGCGCACGCGCTGGCTGACCTTGCGCTTGGTGAAGAACGGGTTGTTCCAGCGCAGGCCGTTGTCCTTGACGGTGCCGACGTACTTGCCAAACAGGCTGAGCACCGCCGCCTGGTTGGGCTGCACCATGTACAGGCCGGCGCTGAGGAAAATACCCACGGTGACCAGCACGATGCCGGCCAGGACCAGGAAACCGCCACCGCCAACACCGTTTTTGGTGATGACAACGGCGCCGATGATGGCGGCGGCGCCAGCCAGCATCAGCACGATCGTGCCAAGCAGGGTGGAAATGCCGGGGAGGGAACCTAGGGACTTCTCTTTCATGGCACATCTTCCGTGGTGGTTGGATTGAAAGATATCAAATTGATATCAACTTGCAAGGGGCGGCATCCGGCCAAGCCGGGTAGCCCGGGTAAGCGCAGCGCACCCGGAGCATCCTTCCCGGCGCCAGCGACAAGCGACATCTCGGTGAATCCCCGGGTGCGCTGCGCTTACCCGGGCTACGGCGGGGCGCCGGCGCCCCCTGCCGGGCTGGCTTGCCTAGAATAGGCACCCTCTTTAGTGCCCTTCCGGACCTGCCTGATGATCACCCTCGGTACCCCGTTGTCTCCGTCTGCTACCCGCGTCCTGCTGCTTGGTTCGGGTGAACTGGGCAAGGAGGTAGCCATCGAGCTGCAGCGTTTTGGGGTGGAGGTGATTGCCGCCGACCGCTATCCCAATGCCCCGGCCATGCAGGTAGCCCATCGCAGCCATGTACTGGACATGCTGGACCCGGCGGCACTGAAGGCGTTGATCGCGCAGGAACAGCCGCACCTGGTAGTGCCCGAGATCGAGGCCATCCATACCGAAACCCTGGTGCAGCTGGAGGCCGAACAGGGCCTGCGGGTCATCCCGACCGCGCGCGCCGCGCGCCTGACCATGGACCGCGAAGGCATCCGCCGCCTTGCTGCAGAAACCCTGGGCCTGCCGACATCGCCCTATCGCTTCGTCGATACCGAGGCCGAGTACCGCGACGCCGTTGCCGCGATTGGCCTGCCGTGCGTGGTCAAGCCGGTGATGTCGTCTTCGGGCAAGGGCCAGAGCACGCTGCGCAATGCGGCCGATATCGGCCCGGCTTGGGAATACGCGCAGACCGGTGGCCGTGCCGGTGCCGGTCGCTGCATCGTCGAGGGCTTCATCGATTTTGATTACGAGATCACCCTGCTGACCGTGCGCCATGCCGGCGGCACCGCGTTCTGCGATCCGGTCGGCCATCTGCAGAAGGACGGTGACTACCGCGAAAGCTGGCAGCCGCAGGCCATGTCGACCAAGGCACTGGAAGGCGCCCAACAGATTGCCCGCGCCATCACCGACGACCTCGGCGGCTGGGGCCTGTTCGGCGTCGAGCTGTTCGTGAAGGGCGACGCGGTGTGGTTCAGCGAAGTCTCGCCGCGGCCGCATGACACCGGCCTGGTCACGCTGGTATCGCAGGAGCTGAGTGAGTTCGCCCTGCATGCGCGCGCCATTCTGGGTCTGCCGATCCCGACCATCCGCCACAACGGCGCGTCGGCATCGTGCGCGATGCTGGCACAGGGCAATGGCGTGCCGTTTTTCAGCAATGTGGCCGAAGCACTGATCCATCCGGATTCGGCACTACGCTTGTTCGGCAAGCCGATGGTGCAGGGCCAGCGCCGCGTCGGCGTGACCCTGGCGCGCGCGGCCGATGTGGATCAGGCGCGCGGGATTGCGCGTGATGCGGCGGCTGCCATCGGCATTGAATTGCGCTGAGCGTTGCGCCCTCCCTTTGCCGAAGACAAGGGAAGGGTTTGGGAGGGGAGGCTTCACCGTTCCAGCGGGTGCTCCCGCTTCGCAGTTGAGGTCGCTCCCCAAGAAACGCACCAAAAAAAAACGCCGGCTGAGCCGGCGTTTTTTTCAGCGTACGTCCACCCAGACAAGGTGATGGTCGCTGCCATCGGCGATCTTCGCCTCGGCACTGTCTTTGGCCGGCCAGAAGACGCCGCTGCCGACATAGCTCAAACCGCTGGAAGGCAGCACATAATCAAGGCGCATCGTGCCCGAGCGCGGGCCGAAATCACCGGTCGCATGCTGCGGAGCGCCGTGGCGGACGATGCCCTTGGCCGCATAGGCCTGGCTGGTCTGCTCGCCACCGAGGCTGGTCGGCGTGGGGTAGCGCAGCACACGCGGATGTTCCAGCAGCTCGACGATGGCGTCGTGACGGCCATCGCCATCAGCCGGGTCGTTGTTCAGGTCACCGACGATGACGAAGCGTGCATCGGCGGCCAGCCCGCCGCAGCTGCCCTTGTCGTCGCACAGCCACGGCTTGTCACCGCCATCGAGGTATTCCTTCCACAGGCGCAGTTCGTCGTGATTGCGGGCGGCGTTGCGCTTTTCCTTGCCATCAAACACCGGCGGTGTGGGATGGGAGGCCAGCACGTGGATCGTACCCAGCGGGGTACGCACAGGCACGTCCCAATGCGACTTGGATGAGAGCCGCAGCTGCGCCCATACCGCATCAGGCCAGAATGATTTTCCGGTGGTTGGATCAACCGGGCGCAATGCGCCAGGCAGGGTGCTCCACTTCAGCATCTGGAAGCTGCGTACTGCCGCTTCATCGATCGGGTATTTGGAAAGCACCAGCATGCCGTACTGGCCCGGGTGCAGGCCGTAGCCCCACGCATCGTTGCCGCGCTCGCGGCCCTTGCCGCCGACGCTGCCGTTGTTGTCCAGGTCCAACCCGCTGGGGACGCCGGTATTGACCGGCGCAAGGTAACGGTAAGGATATTTCAACGGCTCACCACCGCCGGGTTGTGCGACTTCCAGGTAGCGTTCCTGGAAAAGATCGGCAGCGCTGTGGGCTTCGTCGAAGTCGAATTCGTTCAGCAGCACCACATCCGGACGCACCTGTTGCAGCACAGCGGCGATCTTGCGCGCGTGCGCGCTGTCACCTTGCAGTTGCTGGATCAGGCCGCCTTCTTCTTCCGAATACAGCGAGGTGTTGTAGGTTGCCAGCCGCAGCTGGTCGCCTTTGCCAGGGCTGCCGCCGGATGTGGTTGAACAGGCTGCCAGCAGCAGGGTCATTGGGGCGAGTAAGGTAAAGATGCGCATGCGTCGATTTTCTCATGTCCCCATGACGATGGGGCGAAAACAACGACGCCCCGCAGTGCGGGGCGTCGTTGGATGGCACTGTTGCGTCGCTTAGAGCGTACAGCCCATTGCGCCATACATGGTCTTTGCCTGCTCCATGGCGGTCTTGCACTGGTTGGCCAGCTCGGCCTTGTCGGTCACGCCGTTCCAGGCGTTGCGCGACTGCTCGATGCTCTGCTTGATCATGTCGCGCTGGGCTTCGGGCACCTTGTCGCTGATGCAGGCATAGACCTTTTCCAGATACTGGTCGCATTCGGGCACGCCAGTGCCCGCCTTGACGGAGTCCGTTGCCGGGGCCGGGGTGACCTCGGCAGCTGCAGTCGCGTTTGCCGGGGCGTTGGTGGCGGCATCGGTCGCGGGGGTGTCGGCCTTCTTGCAGCCGGCCAGGGCGAGGGTGCCGATGGCGGCCAGAATCAGTAGTTGGGTCTTCACGCATTGCTCCTGTGGAATGGGTACGTCCTTGCGCCACCACATGGCGTGATGACAGTCCCATTCTGCATAAACGCCGGTTAAATCCGAATCAAGGCCCAGATCGTCTGCGGCAAGCGCGATCAGGGAAAGCCGGTGCCATCGCTCTGGCCCGCCGGCATCCAATGCTTGCCATCGAAGTATTCGAGCGGCCGATAGCGGCGTTTGTAGTCCATCTTGCGATGACCGTGGATCCAGTAGCCCAGGTAGAGATGCGGCAGGCCGGTGCGTTGCGCCCAGGCGATCTGCTGGAGGATGCCAAAGGTGCCCAGGCCGCGCTTCTCTTCTTCCGGATCGAAGAACGTGTAGACCGCCGACAGCCCCAGGGAGGTGACGTCGGTCACCGCCACCGCCAGCAGTTGGCCTTGTGCGCGATCGCGGCGTGGGGCGCGGATTTCCATGAAGCGGCCATGCGACCAACTGCCAACCAGAAACTGGTCGAACTCGTGCGGCCCGTGGTCATCCATGCCGCCGTTGGCGTGGCGGTGCTGCAGATAGCGGTGGTAGAGCGCGAACTGTTCGTCGGTGCGTTCGGCAGGCAGCACCCGGCATTGCAGATCGGCGTTGCGGGCGAGGCAGCGGCGCTGGCTACGGTCGGGGGTGAAGCGCGCCACCGGGATGCGCACCGGTACGCAAGCGCGGCAGTTCTGGCAATGCGGGCGGTAGACCAGGTCGCCGGAGCGACGGAACCCCCAACTCAAGGCCAAGGGGTACAGCGTGCCAAGGCGCTCGTCCTGGGGGTCGAGCACCAGATCGCGGGCCTCCCGGTCCGGCCAGTATCCGCAGGGGTGTTCGCCGGTCTGGAACAGGCGCAGTTCTTCGTTGTTTTCACCGTGGGCTGCCATGGCCACAGCATAGCCGCGCGCGGTCGCAAAACCTGCGTCTGTCTGCCGGATGAATATCGCCATTGGCCAGGTCAACCGGTATGCGGCTGCAAACGTTGAACGTAGCGAGGACGCACTGCTGCGTTCGCCATCCACCACGGAGCCACACGATGAACCAGACCCACCGCAAACCCCTTCTCCTGCTGGCGATGCTGCTGGCGACCTCGGCTACCGGCCTGGCATTCGCTGCAAACCCGGCACCGCGCCAGGCACCGCCGCGGCTGGATACCAATAACGACGGCCAGATTGATCGCCAGGAAGCGGCAGCGCACCCGGGCTTGGCACAGCGCTTCGACGAACTGGACAAGAACAAGGACGGCAAGCTTGCCCGCGAAGAAATGCCGTCGCCGCGTTACGGCGGACGTCACGGTGGTGGTCGCCATGGCGGCATGCACGGTGGTCGCGGCGGTGGCCTGATGCTGCATGGCATGGACACCGACAACGATGGCCGCATCAGCGCTGCCGAGTACCAGGCCAATTTCGCCCGGTTGGACGCGAACAAGGACGGATTCATCGACCAGGCTGACCGCCAGGCCCGCACCGAACAGCGCCGTGCCGAGTGGTTTGCCCAGGCCGATACCGACAAGGATGGCAAGTTGAGCGCGGCCGAGCTGGAAGCTGCCCGCAAGAACGGTCCGCGTGGTGATCGCGGTCCGCGCGGCCCGATGCCGCCGCAGGCTCCGGCTGCGAAGTAAGTTCCGGAGAGGCGCCGATCGACAAAACCCCCGCTGGCGACAGCGGGGGGTTTTTATGGCCTGATTCAGTGCCGCAGCAGGACGAACAGCACCAGTGCCACCACCATCAACGTGGTGACGGCAATGGCGCTGCGCCCGAACATGCTCTGGTAGACCCAGGAGGGGCCACTGCGGCCATGCCGCGCTGCGTCGCGGGCAAGCATGGGCGCCATCAGGCGGGGCAGGGTCACAAGATACTGGTAGTTGAGAAGGATCATGCCCAGAGCCATCGTCACCAACGAGCCGGGCAGGCCCACGTCCAAGGCCACACCGGCCATGGTGCAGAAGCAAAATGCGAACGCGCTGATGGTGTTCAAGCGCATGAAGCGGCGAAGGCCGCGTTTCTCCTCCAACGTCTCCGCATAGCCCAGCAGGTAGAGATTGGATAGATAGGTCGCACCGGTGCCGAGCGCGACAGAACCCAGCACTACCCACACCGCGAAAGAATTGGGAAACAGGTTGTTGATGGCGGCCCCCAGGGTGCCTGCTGCCGCGCCGCTGCTGGCGGTGCTGGCACCGAGTCCGCCTATACCGAGCTTGCCTGCGCCGGTGCCGGCAACTCCCGCGCTGGTGCCTAGGATCACCGCACTGGCGGTGCCAGGTGCAGCCAGCATCAGCGTAGAGCTGACCAACGCGGCGAAGGCAGTACCCGGTGCAGTAGCGCGCGCAAACTCGCCGAAGCGCTTGAGCATCTCCTCACGGACGCTGGCGCGTGCGCGCGACAGGCGTTTGCGCACGGCCGCATCACTCAGCCCCAGCAGCATTGCGACCTGCTGCGAGCTCTGTCCTTCGCGGTAGTACAGCAGCAGGGTTTCGCGACTGTCTTCGGGTAGCGCCGAGATGATTTCCCCGGCGACCAACTCCTCCTCGATCCGTGCGATGGCATCGGCGCCGTTGGGCGAAGGGTCGGCCGCCATGCCGATGGCGATGTCCGCGGCCTCGCCACTCAATGGACGGTTACGGTTGGCGCGCAGCCAGTCGCGTGCCAGGTTGCGGGTTATCTGCCGCAGCCACGGCAGGAAGCTGGAGGTGTTGTTGAGCTGATGCAGTTGCTGCCAGGCCTTGAGGAACACCTCTTGAGCGATGTCCTCGCTGGCCTGCACGTCGCGGGTGATGGCAAGGGCAATGGCGGTCACGGTGTTCTGGCAGGCCAGTACGATGCGCCCATACGACTGCGTGCAGCCCTTGCGGGCTGCCGGCAGCTGGTCCTGCAGCATGATTTCCAGCGCTTCAGTGCTCATCGGTGGGCCTTCGGGACGGTAGTACCAGACAGGACGGACGAGGGCGCTGGATGTGACCGACTACTTGCCCGGCGGGGTCGCCGGGGCCGGAGCGGGCGTTGGAGCGGGCGGCGGCGCATCGGGAGCGATGCGGACCCGGAAACCGTCCTCGCCATCGCTGCCCGGCTGCACCTGCGGTGTGGTCGGTGCCGTGGCAGCTGGCGCAGGCGCGGCGGGGGCCGCGGTGGGCGCGCTGCGGTGGCGCAGCATGATCACCAAGGCCACGCCGGCAATCACCACCAGCAGGGCAATGCGGATGCGCCACGCCCAACCACGACCATTGCTGGTATCGGCGGGAGTGTCACGGAACGCATATTCGGCGGTGGGGTGATCGCGGCGGGTGGTATCAAGCAGGCGTTTGTCGCGCAGGATCTCGCGCGCACGCGGCTGGTCGTTGGCGTGCACCACCCAGACGGCGGGTAGATTTTCGTTGTTGACCTTGTCGGTATAGCTGAACTGCCCACGACGCTTGCTGTGGTATGAACGACCATTGGTGACGCGTACCTCGATGCCGGCATCACGCAGGATCTGCGCCACACCTTCCGCATTTTCGACGCGCTGGCTGCTGAAAATCTTGCGCATGGTTCAGCCCTTGCTCGCTTCGTTGTCGTCGGGGGTCACGCGGATCAGGCCTTCCTGCGCGGTGCTGGCCACCAGCACGCCATTGCGGGTGTAGAACTGGCCACGGGCCAGGCCACGCGAGTCCTGGGCGCTGGGGCTGTCCAGCGAGTACAGCAGCCAATCGTCGACGCGGAACGGGCGGTGGAACCAGATGGCGTGGTCCAGCGAGGCCATCTGCACATGTGGCTGGTAGTAGCTGATGCCGTGCGGGAAGGTGGCCGTGCCCAACAGATGGAAGTCGGAGGCATAGGCCAGCAAGGCCTGATGCAGCTCCGGTGCATCGCCGACCTTTTCATTCAAACGCAGCCACACCTGATGGTAGGGCGGACGCTTGGGCGGATTCAGTTCGTCACGCGGATACACGTGGCGGAACTCGAACGGGCCGCCACGCGACAGCCAGCGCTGCACCTTGACCGGCAGCCGCTCCAGCACCTCGGTGGGCAGCGGGCGATTGGGTTCGATGTCTTCGGGTTGCGGCACTTCCGGCATCTTGTGCTGGTGCTCGGCGCCGGTCTCGGCCTGCTGGAACGAGGCCGCACAGAAGAAGATCACCTTGCCGTGCTGGATCGCGGTGACGCGGCGCACCGAGAAGCTGCCGCCATCGCGGGTGCGGTCCACGTCATAGACGATGGGGTGGTCGATGTTGCCGGCGCGCAGGAAGTAGGCGTGCAGCGAATGCACATGGCGGCCATTCTCGACGGTAGCCTGGGCGGCGGCCAGGGCCTGCCCCAACACCTGCCCGCCGAAAACGTACTTGGTGCCGATATCGCGGCTCTGGCCCCGGAACAGGTTGTCCTCGAGCCGCTCCAGCGACAGCAGGTCAATCAGCTCGGAAACCACGGGTTCAGGCGTGTTGGACAAGGCGGCGGCCTTTTTATCGACAGACCGGGATTATATAGGGGCCAGGAACCCGGGATCGGGAGGCAGGAACCAGGAACCAGGAACTAGGAACTAGGAACCAGGAATCAGTGATCGGGAAGCAGGAACCAGTGAAAGCAGGAGCAGGGCTTCTACTCGTTCCTGGTTCCTGGCCTCTGGTTTCTGGCCTATTTGCCTAGCCTGGCCGCCAGTGCCTGCAACGCGGCCTGTGCATCGGCAGAGAACCAGGCGTCGACGAAACGTTCCAGCTGGATGTGCTCGGCCTGCATGGCTTCGTGCAGATCGGCGCGGGCGATGGCGCGGGTCTGCAGCATCGGCTGCGGTGGCAGCTTGAGCTGGCTCTGCAGCCAGCCGATGGCACGTTCGACGACCTGCGCGGCACCATCGGCCAGTTCATCGACCAGCCCGATCTCCAGCGCACGTTCGGCACTGACCAACTGGCCACCGGCCAGCAGTACGCCAGCACGATGGGGCCCAACGACGCGACGCATCAGGCGCTGGATGCCTTCCGGCGCGACCAGGCCGACCTGCACCTCGTTCAGGCCGATCACATAGGGCTTGGCCGGGTCGGCGCTGCGCGCCATCACCCGGTAGTCGCAGCACAGCGCCAGCACGCAACCGCCAGCGGGCGAGTGGCCGGTGAGGGCGGCCACGACCGGGACGCGGCTTTCGGCCAGGACGCGGGCGGCACCGAAGAAGGCTTGCCAGCTGTCCATCAGCTTGCGCTTGTCATCGCCATGCGACAGCAGGTGCGGCACATCCATGCCGCCGGTGAAGATGCGTTCGCTGCCGGACAGCACGATGCCGTGCACGTCATCGGCCATGGCCTGGCTTACGGCGGAAATCAGCGAGCGGCACAGTTCGGTATCGAGCGCATTGACTGGCGGACGCGCCAAGCGCAGTTCGCGGATGGGGCCATGGTTGATCACTTCGATGAGCGTGGTCATGCTGCGGTATCTCGAACGGCAGGGAGTCGTGGCCTGATGATAACCAAACCATTCGTGTGCGTACTGTTGGCCCTGTGTGCATTCGAGGCATCGGCCGCCGCGCCGGCCTGCGTGAAGCTGGAGCAAGGCTGGGTGCGGCTGACACCGGGGCCGATGCGGATGGCCGCGGGCTATGCGCGGATCCGCAACGATTGTGCCGGCGAGGTGGTGGTGATCGGCGCGGGCAGCAAGGCGTTCGGCGAGGTGTCCTTGCACGAAACCACGATGGTGCAGGGGGTGAGCCGGATGCGCGAAATCGAACGTCTGCCGATCGCGGCGGGCAGAACGGTCGAGCTCAAGCCCGGTGGCATGCACTTGATGCTGATGCAGCCGGAAGTGCCGCTTGCCGAAGGCGCGCAGTTGCCGTTGCGGCTCAGCCTGGAAGATGGCACCAGGATCGACGGGCTGCTGCAGCTGCGGCGCGAGGCGCCTGCGCGCTAGCTGTGATCTCTCAGTAGGTTGTTCATCCGGGGCATCTCTGGAAGATGGTGGCTACGACGCCAAGCCCGCAACTGCAGATTTAGCCCCTCTCCCGCCGGGAGAGGGGTTGGGGAGAGGGTAGGAGCGAAGCGCCCCGCTGCCAACAACACCAGTGCTGGACCGACCCTCATCCGCCCCTACGGGGCACCTTCTCCCGGGGGGAGAAGGGTCAAGCAGATCAGCTCGACGCCCCACGCACAGCCTCGGGCAGCGGCGCGCTCTTGCCGGTCTGCGTGTCCATCCACACCACCACCACATTGCCGTCCGAGTACAGTTTGCTGTCGTCGTTCTGGTCGACGATGCGGTGGCCAATGGTGACGCTGCTGTTGCCCAGGCGCTCGACGAACAGCTCCACCACGATGTCGTTCGGCCACACGATCGGCAGCCGGTAGTTGATGTTGGTATTGGCCACCACCGGCGCGATGCGGTCGTTCATCGACACGCCTTCCACGCCCAGCATCCAGCGCACGCGCGCTTCCTCCAGATAGGAGACGTACTTGGCGTTGTTGACGTGGCCCATCGAGTCCATGTCGCGCCAGCGCACGCTGATCGGTACGCGGGCCAGTTGCTTGTGCTCACTGCTCATTTCGAAGCCTTCTTCTTTGCGGGGGCTGCAGCCTTCTTGGCGGCGGTCTTCTTGACCGGCTTTTCCTTGCGCGGCGGGCGCGCATCGGGCTTGTTGGCAACCGCGGCCGGTTGTTCGGGACGCGCGCTGGTGGAAGGCAGCATCTTGGCCAGGAACTGGCCGGTGTAGGAGTCCGGGTGTGCCGCCACGTCTTCCGGTGTGCCGGTGACCAGCACGGTGCCACCACGATGGCCGCCTTCCGGACCCAGGTCGACGATCCAGTCGGCGGTCTTGATCACGTCCAGGTTGTGCTCGATCACCACCACCGTATTGCCTTCGTCACGCAGTTTGTGCAGCACGCCGAGCAGGGCTTCGATGTCGTGGAAGTGCAGGCCGGTGGTCGGCTCGTCGAGGATGTACAAAGTGCGGCCGGTATCACGGCGCGACAACTCCTTGGACAGCTTGACGCGCTGTGCTTCACCGCCGGACAGCGTGGTCGCGCTCTGGCCCAGCTTGATGTAACTCAAGCCCACGTCCATCAGCGTTTCCAGCTTGCGGGCGATCGCCGGCACCGGCTCGAACAGGTGCAGGGCATCTTCGACGGTCATCTCCAGCACGTCGTTGATGTTGTAGCCCTTGTAGAGGATCTCCAGCGTCTCGCGGTTGTAGCGCTTGCCGTGGCAGACGTCGCAAGGCACGTACACGTCCGGCAGGAAGTGCATTTCCACCTTGATCAAGCCGTCGCCCTGGCAGGCCTCGCAGCGGCCGCCGCGCACGTTGAAGCTGAAACGGCCCGGCGAGTAACCGCGTGCACGCGCTTCGGGCACCTGCGCGTAGAGCTCGCGCAATGGCGTGAACAGACCAGTGTACGTGGCCGGGTTTGAACGCGGCGTGCGGCCAATCGGTGACTGGTCGATGTCCACCACCTTGTCGAACAGATCCAGGCCATCGACGCTCTTGTAGGCGGCGATCGGGTGCGAGGAGCCATTGATCTCGTTGGCGGCCAGCGAGAACAAGGTGTCGTTGATCAAGGTCGACTTGCCGGAGCCGGAGACGCCGGTGATGCAGGTCAACAGGCCTGCCGGCACGTCCAGGTCGACGTTCTTCAGGTTGTTGCCGCTGGCGCCGCGCAGGCGCAGCGTCATCTTCGGGTTGGGCTTGTGGCGGCGTGCCGGGATCTCGATGCGACGCTTGCCGGACAGGTATTGGCCGGTCAGCGAGCGCGGTGCATCCAGCAGGTCCTGCAACTGGCCCTGGCCGACGATCTCGCCGCCGTGCACGCCCGCGCCGGGACCGATATCGACTACGTAGTCGGCCAGGCGAATCGCATCTTCGTCATGTTCGACCACGATCACCGTGTTGCCCAGGTCGCGCAGGCGGGTGAGGGTGCCGAGCAGGCGCTCGTTGTCGCGCTGGTGCAGGCCGATGGATGGCTCATCGAGCACGTACATCACGCCGACCAGGCCGGCGCCGATCTGCGAGGCCAGGCGGATGCGCTGTGCTTCGCCACCGGACAAGGTATCGGCCTTGCGCTCAAGGGTGAGGTAATCCAGACCGACGTCGACCAGGAAGCCGAGCCGCTCGCCGATTTCCTTGACGATCTTGGTGGCGATCTCGCCGCGCCAACCGGGCAGGCTGAGCTCGCTGAAGAAGCGCTTGGCCTCGTCGATCGGCAGCACCGCGATGTCCGGCAACGGGCGGTCGGCGACGAACACGTTGCGCGCGGCCTTGTTCAGGCGTGCACCCTTGCATTCGGGGCAGGGGCGTTCGCTGATGTATTTGGCCAGCTCTTCGCGCACCGCCGGCGATTCGGTCTCGCGGTAGCGGCGTTCGAGGTTGGGGATGATGCCTTCGAAGCGGTGCTTGCGCTGGCTGCGCCCGCCGGCTTCGGTGAAGTAGGTGAAGGTGATCGGGTCTTCGCCGCTGCCGTACAGCACCGCCTGCTTCACGTTCTCCGGCAGCGATTGCCAAGGCGCATCAACATCGAACTTGTAGTGCTTGGCCAGCGATGCGATCAGCTGGAAGTAGTAGGCATTGCGGCGGTCCCAGCCGCGCACCGCACCGGCGGCCAGCGACAGCTCCGGGTGCACGACCACGCGGTTGGGGTCGAAGAATTCGGCCATGCCCAGGCCATCGCAGCCCGGGCAGGCGCCGACCGGCGAGTTGAACGAGAACAGGCGCGGTTCCAGTTCCGGCAGGGCGTAATCGCAGACCGGGCAGCTGTACTTGGACGAGAACAGCTGTGGGGCGGCATCGGCGGCATCCAGTGCCATTACCGTGGCCATGCCGTCGCCCAGCTTGAGCGCGGTTTCAAAGCTTTCGGCCAGGCGCTGCTTGATGTCCTCGCGCGGGCGGAAGCGGTCGATCACCGCCTCGATGGTGTGCTTCTGGCGCAGGGTCAGCGCCGGCACTTCATCGATTTCGTACAGTTCACCGTCTACCCGCACGCGCACGAAGCCCTGCGCGCGCAGCTGGTCGAAAACCTGCACATGCTCGCCCTTGCGCTCGCGGATGACCGGCGCCAGCAGCATGTAGCGCTGTTCCGGATCCAGCGTCAGCACCTGGTCAACCATCTGGCTGACGGTCTGTGCTTCCAGCGGATAGCCGTGGTCCGGGCAACGCGGGCTGCCGACGCGGGCGTAGAGCAGGCGCAGGTAGTCGTAGATCTCGGTGATGGTGCCCACGGTCGAGCGCGGGTTGTGCGAGGTCGATTTCTGCTCGATGGAGATCGCCGGCGACAGGCCCTCGATGTGGTCCAGGTCGGGCTTCTCCATCACGCTCAGGAACTGCCGTGCGTACGCCGACAGCGACTCGACATAGCGGCGCTGGCCCTCGGCATAGATGGTGTCGAACGCCAGCGAGGACTTGCCCGAGCCGGACAGGCCGGTGATCACGATCAGTTTGTCGCGGGGCAGGTCGAGGTCGATGTTCTTGA